>Ga0325410_1008146_pt1 | contig 11358 bp, 8 predicted proteins | sample PopdelMetagenome_16_FD_206182 | JGI IMG/M metagenome (GOLD analysis project Ga0325410, IMG submission 206182) | Populus deltoides microbial communities from Bellville, Georgia, United States - Xylem-PdIQD-R3 | ecosystem: Host-associated > Plants > Phyllosphere > Stem > Wood/Secondary xylem... | reverse complement strand
AGTACAAAATAAATAAATTAAAGGATTCGTAATTACCTCGAAGTGTTGCTGGATCCTGCGAGGATCGATAGGGTTACCCTGGGCGTCAACTCCAGGAGTAATCATATCAGGGCGCTGGTACATGTTTGATAAAAGAAGCGTAGGGCTGACGCTTGGTTTGGTGTGGAGACGAGAGCATCGATCACCGTGTCTACAAGCTCCGATTTTGAAGTAAAACGGACAGTTCACTCTGTCTTTCTCTGTTCCGAATATCGACGCCAAGTGCTCCGCCATTGATTCGCCGGAAATTCTCTCTCCGTGTGTGCTTCTTTCTTAATGAATTCAGTTCTGGTTGTTTAGTTTGCGTTTTCTTATTTTTCTGTCAGAGGAGAAATACTGCTGCGTGGCGTTAGGGATTTTGAGTTTTTGACCGTAGCGTTTATCTTCAATATTCTAGATGTTTCGGAGGAAATATCACAAGTTGGCTTAATTAAAGAATGTTTTACTCGGTGCTGAAGCTAAATGTGGCTGGTTTGCCCGAGAGGTTAAGGGGGAAGACTTAAGATCTTCTGTGCATAAGCACGCGTGGGTTCGAACCCCACAGCCAGCAATTTTGTGATTTTCTTTTCTTTTTTGCCGGGATTTTAATTAAAGCAAAATAAGTAAAACACATACGTAAAAAGACTGCGTCTGCCGGGAGTCGAACCCGGGTCTATTGCTTGGAAGGCAATTATCCTAACCGTTGGACTACAAACGCTCGTTGAGTTGAAGTGGATTGTTTTATATATGATTGATATTCGTGATGGTCCCATGTGATTAATTCCATCAAAGAATGTACAACTTGTAAATTTAATGACCATTTTTCACTAGATCTGGTATAGAGCGGTGATCAGACCAAAAAACTATTAATTCATTCACTCATTGGAGGATGAAACTTCCTTCGTTCAAATTTTTCTTGTTATTTTCTTCAACATAAACGATTAATCTCGAGAAGAAAAGAATATCAGGTTATTTTACCCTCAAAACTATCTAAAATTATATCATACGGATTAATTTTCTTGAAATTTATTTTTTTAGAGGTTTTTAACAATATAATAGCAGTTGTTTTTTTAAAATATTTTTTATTAAAAAATATATTAAAATATCTATAAACTTAATAACCTAACCCGGTCTCTAAAGCTCAGGAGATCCAACTATAGTTAAGTGGTGAAGCCATTTAGTAAACAGATAGACAAGAAGCATGGGTTCGCCCATTACAAAAATCATCATCTAAGCCCTATTAATTCAGGCTATGTTTTACCCAATCGGATAAAAAAAATAAAAAACCAGTCCCAAGATTTCATCGTGGAGAGATTAAAAAAAGAAAAAAAACGCATTACCTTCAATTTGGATCGATTGACAGTTGATGCATCAATTTCTTAATAGATCCCATCCACCGGTGCGCCCCTGTAATTGAGTCTTCAGGCTGTTTTGTCAGTATTCCTTATTTTCACGGGTTTTTTTTTTCTGTATCATAATTCCCATGTTATGTTCTGGACTCTTGAGTCCATGACTACGGACTTTATCGCAATCATACTATGTATTATATTAATTTTAAATGGTGTAGTTTAATTAGTTAAATTTCGGGTTTGTTTTTTTATAATTACCAGTTTGAGTCTCACAAATCTCAGGACTATTAAAGATTTATATAATCGTTAATTATAGGACCCGTGAAATTAATTGAGGTGTTCATAAATTGACATAATATTCATGTTAATAATAAAAAAAAACAAGGATATTCTAATTAAAAATTTTATTTTTATTCATCATATTTATATAAAAAATGGGCCTTCTATACAGTACGTATTATGGACCTGCAGAGACTGCAGTACTTTACTGTAGTTCAGGGCCTTTGTGGGGTTACAGTATGGGGGGAGACATCTTCTGTCGTCTGAAAACTCTCAGTGCCCCCGACCGTTTACTGCAACCGCCAATTGGACTCAGTAATGTTGAGCAAATTGGATAGAGGAAGAAGAAACAACACAGGTGGGTAAACAAGAAATTGACTGCTCATGTGTAGAGTATGAACAAGATGCTTGAGAATACTTTGGCCTAAAAAAAACTGACACCATGTAGCAGAAAAATGAGGCCTAGGTTTCTCGTGTAGTCAATCTCGTTTATTTTTGTATTTTAAAAATAATATTTTTTAAAAATAATTATTTTTTATTTTAAATTAATTTTTTTATTATTATTTTCAGATTATTTTGATATACTGATATTAAAAATATATTTAAAAAATAACTATTATTATATTTTTAAACATCCTCTGTCCAGCACGGGCTCTGAAGGGCCATGGCACAAAGAGACAACCAAGGGCTCTGAAGGGCCATGGCACAAAGAGACAACCAAGTAAGATGACATTTCAACTAACGGATTTATAATCTCTTAAATCTCATGGATGTTTGTGTGACTGACAAGAGCAGGACATGTGAAAGTTGTTTCTAGATCCTTGCCAACTTTAGTGTAACATGACTGAAGAATAATCAAAGAATTTAGACAGATAGAAAGATTAACAATTTATAATCACTAGTTACAGTGGTGAGATATATTAGCTAACGCTACAGTGAAAGAAGAGAGGCAGAGTGCATGTGACATACAGAGGAAATTTCGCCGATTCGGCATTGATTTAGCAGCCAGACATTAGAGTATCGTAGTTTGATGTTGATATTAAAACACACAGTAGTTCTGTCTTTAAGGAACCATGTTACTTCCTTCGGCAAGCTAAGCATAATCGAGTAATCTTTTTGGCTCTGCATGTGCTATAATGTCTTTAAGAGAGAAGGATTACCCGTTTCTATATTTATTTTTTTCAGTGGCTAATTTTTAATTCCGTTGCAGGAGAAAAGAGACTCAAGTGAGATGGGATTTATGCTCGGACCCCATGTATAAACAGCAGGTGGGAATTTAAAACGCTATGAAGAGTACCAGAGCTCAATGTTACAATCAGTATTACAGAGGGCCAAGTAGAATATGATGCAGCATGGCATAGGTGAAGTTCAAATTAAGCTATGGAACTCGACAATTGAAATCGTTGTCTGGAAATTACTTGGTGTGTGGTTCTACTGTGGTAGTTTTTGAAAAAAAAAACATCATAAATTATAGTTAAAAGCAAATCACACCACATAAACAAACGATCCTAGCTGTTAACATAGAATAGACTTTGAGTAGGTCACTTTGTTTATGTAATTTTCTTGTCATTTACGAGAGAACTAGATATATTCCTGAGCAATCATTCAATCCCTAGTCTTCAAGGCTGGCTTTTTCTTGGGTAGACAACTATCATGCAAAGAATTATGGTTTTATACTATTGCTTTCTAAACTTTTCGTTGTTATTATACCAATTGAAAAGGGCACTTCTTTAGCCAACTGGGGGGCCTTGCATGCTTTGGGAGTTGATGTTTGAAGAGAGTGGCAACAGGAGGGTAGCTAGCCACTACATGTCTCAATCAAATACATGATTCTTTCACACAATAATTGGAAAGGAAGATGGCCCAATACGATTGGCTGCTAGTAATCAGCAAACAAAAGGAGGCTGGTTTCACATTTATACTGCCAATCCAACGTGTGTTGTGTTTCTGTGTGTGGGCATTTTTATCCCTTTGATGTTGGTAGGGACAAGTTCTGCACTGTTAGGATATTAGCAGTTTTGATGGCAGCTTAAGATCTGGTAATATTTCCACGCAGTGTCAACTGTCAAATGATTGTTTTTTTGAACGAAAATAAATATTTCTATGTCAAATAATGGTGAAAATGTAGTAGATGAGGCATAAATCTTAACACACCATGACCCTTCCTCGACGAACAAGATTGAGCACACTCCATTCCATACAAGGCAAATAAATGGGGCAGAAAATGGCCAGTGATGAGGCATTCATCTAGTTGAAAAAAAGCTTAGAATTGAGGTTTTTTTAAAATGATTTCTCCTATATATTTAAGTAGTTTCACCCCCCAAATCATAAAAGAACATAAAGAAAAGGGTGGTGATGGGCAAAGGGAGTAATGATCCGAGCACATTGTTTTCTCACGAAAAAGCTCTCAGAACAACTTGCTTTCAAAGTTTCCATTATTGCTCTCAAATCTCATTTTTATATTGTTTGTGGTTTGGATATAAATTACAGTAAACCTCTGGTTTCTGATCAGAAAGCAGTTAAATATTAAATATTATAATTGTTTTCTCCATTGCCGACAATTATTGTGCTCCCTCCCTATGCTTTCATTGGTTCCAAGTGCCAAAGGATTTAACACGCATAATATCGACACTTCTAATAGAAGAAAGAGACCAGCATGAAGCATCTTTCAGGTCTGATCATTTGGAAGGTGGTTCCTTAAAGCAAAATTAACCTTGCAAATGAAAAAACAATTTCAGATAAAGCAAGTAGTAAGGAACATGACTCTAGATTGGATGGATTGTGAGAAATAATTCTTGTCACAAGCAACAAATGATTGGCACCAGGCATGGAAAGCATCCATATGGCATGTCTACCTCCTGAAGAAAAAGAAAGAATTAAGAATGATTAAGGAAGATGATTGTAAATCACCATTTTCCAGACGCGAGGAGGACACCTGGAATGAGCTTAGTGTACGTTTAACTTTCGAGTAGTAAAATAAATTACAAGTTATAATTTCTTTTAGCCAAGTTTTTAGTAAAGAATTTGAGGTAAGACTCTAATATAAATTAATTAACTAAATACTTTCAAATCTATAATCCATATAAAGCGTAAACTACACCCCCACCGCTTCACAAAAATAAACGTAACCCTAGGCAAGGATGTTTATATCAAGACCATTATTGCAAGAATTGCTTGTAATGCACGCCAACACTATGACTAGTTAGATTTCTTTACCTTGCGCAACAATTTAACTGGCCCATGAGGCATGCGCACAAATGCCATGCCAATTCTCATGAGTTTTCTTTTCCTTTCTTTTCTTTTTTTGGTCCCTGTTTCAATTATGACATAAAGCAGCAAAGTGTATCACCAGAATAGGTGCCAAACAGACCCTCAATGAAGAATCAAAGAATTTATCTCCTCTTGTTAGGATCAAAATCAAGCAAAAACTTAAGAATACTTGGGGTCTGGAACTCATTGACAAATATACACAGCAGTAAATGTTGGTTTCAGCACAGAGGCCTCTCTGGAACTCATTGACTAATGAAGTGCCCTGTGTTCTTCATTAGTTTTCGTATTGCGTTCCAAGTGGCCTTAACCACTGGACTAATGTCTTGTTAACAAAGTATTGTGTAAAAATTAAACAAGACAGGAAGCATGTGGAAGCTAGAAAAAAAAAATTAACTTTGACTGCAAATACACCATTTCATTTCACCAACTTATTCTCTTAAACTAAGGAAAACTAACAAAGGAGAAACAAAAAGAACAAAATCTCACAATTACAAGCAATCTATTTGATTGAAATAACAATCCTGTTGCCCTAATGCTGTCTCTGCTTCTTCTTTGTCCTTGATCCTATATGATGTGATTCACACTAAATCTTCTGAAGGCATTAGCTATAACCTTTGTGTCAATCATGTTGAATGACCCTTTTTTTTTCAATGGAATAAAATGGTAGGAATTGAAATCAAATGTTGCTCACAGACCCCCCATGTAATTATACATAGAGTTGTAGAGGAGAAAAAAATAAAACACAAATGGCAGCTTGACATACACGAAGAGGGTTTGTTGCCTTTGTATGTCACTAGGGCTGCTGCTGCGGCTGCAACTAAGAGCTGGGAATAATAGTACCAACATATCCAATTCCAGTGATGAAGAAGGTGACTGTTTGGAGCCAAAGGTAAATGAAATAGTTGTTCTTTCCATTAACAAAGTCATAGCATCCACACAAGAAAAGAAATGCTGCAAATCCCAGCTCCAATGTGTTGAATCTGTTAAAATGTCAAAAGAAAACAAAATTCCTGTTAAAAGAGTAAAAACATGTGCTACATTTTACCAAACCAGGACAGTTTCGATGAAGATAGGAGCATTCTATTCCAGCTCTACTGAAGACTAATATTTTTTTCTTTTTGGTCTGCTGCAAAATTATTGAATAATACGGAGTAGATAATGTAGGCCCTGAATCCATCAGAACTAGGACAAACTTGCAATTTATGTATGTACGCTAATTATAGTGCGTGACAGGTGAAGTGTTTTTGCCACCAGGATTGAAAGTGATGCAAGGAATTATTACCTGTCGGTGAATTTGAATCGGAATTTTCTGGGTGCTTTGGTGTTTGCTTTCCTTGCATCTGCTGCTTTCTGAAGTGTATTTCCTAGTTTTTCTGTGACAACCCACTCATTGACTCTTCCAGCTTCTAGCAGACCGATAAGAGCTGCCTTAGTCCGGTGCAAAGACATAACGTTCTCGAAAAGGATCCAGTAAAACAGTAAGTGAATTGACCTGCACATTCAAGGATGAGTTGTTAATTCTGTCCTGATTCTTGCAAGTAGACGAGCAAGTTATAAAAATGGCCATACCTTGGAGTTCCTACTGAATTTAGAATGGTAATGACAGAAGGGATGTAAACAGCTCCCCAGATCGGAACTTTCACTTCAGGAACCAAAATGGTTAATGGGAGAACAACACAGTAGAAGCAGAAGGTCACCATGTGAGCTATGATCTTTCTAACGAAGAAAAAGCTATAGATCACATAGACTTTTTTCCAGAAATTCACTCTCTGAAATATGCAAAATGGACTTGAATTAGAATTGTCACACTACATAGTAATTCGAAACTGGCCATGGTGATCAGTCACAAAAGATGAAAAAGATCCAAACCTTATTTCTAACAATCTCCATCACCATTTTCCTGAACAGATTAGCAGGACCACAGGACCACCTGTGCTGCTGGAACCGGAAAGCTTTGAAAGTACTGGGAAGTTCACTTTTCACCTACAAATAAAATTAGCCATTAATACAAATAAGATCATAAACCAAGATGAATTGTTCCAAAAACAACACAGTGTATGTGCTTATGAATAGTAAATAACCTACATGGAGGTCACCAAGGTACACAAATTTCCAGCCCCTAAGACTCGCTCGGACAGCAAGATCCATGTCCTCCACTGTAGTTCTGTCCTTCCACCCGCCAGCATCATTAATGGCCGCAATTCTCCATACTCCAGCAGTCCCTGTATTGCCATTCATTTTCACATTCAAATCTTTTGGTTTCCATCATTATTACATATGAACAACTTATTCAATAACACACATTAAATCTCATAAATTTCTCGTAACATTTTCAGCTCAAGTTTAACTTCGAAGAAATTATGGTAATTAATAATGAATTATGACCGAAATGCCAACAAGTCTCAGTCAAATTTCTAGATTCAGGAAACATTTTCAATCATTACCAGTTACCCTCACTATCGTACAACATCTAAGGTAGCTGTCCAACTACTTCCTGTCCCCTGATATCAAAACGGAAATGCGGCAGATTAATTTTAATTTATTTTTTTTATTTACCATTGAAGCCAAAGAACGCATGAGTAGCTGACCCAACTTCTTGCTCCACAGTGAAATGGTAATCCAAAGACATTTCTTGCATTCTTGTCAACAAGCACTCATCTGCATTCACTGCAAAGATTTCACCACCCACAAAATTAACATTCATTAAACATGTAATTAAAATATTTTTTTGTAAATTTATCATTAATCTATAATTTATGATTAAGGCTAGCCGTTTACTTCTCTGTCTTCACATGAAGGAAGTGTCATTCATTATACAATGTAACGGACCTTATTTTTTTAACTGTTACTTTGAAAAAATCTTTTTTTATTATTCTTTTACCATAAAAATACAAAAATTAGAAGTGTCGGCAATTTAAGAAGGGTCCCCCACAACTATGAACTCACTTCAAAAATGGTAATACGCACGTGACCAGAGGATGGACTGGCTGCTCCTAGAGCCTAGAAGAACAGAAGTTGAGAGAGAAATCCATGTGACAAATTTGCCCCCACAGCGAAGGATATCCATGTGATCCGTACATCGCGGGTTGTTCGTATAAAAAGTTAAAAACACGAAAAAAAGACTGTTCTTGTTTTCTTGTGACTAAAATGCCACGGGAAAATTTTTTTTCTTAATTTGAGCAAGTTCAATTTGGAAAAGAAGGCCCGGGTTTTTTTATTTAAATTGAGGACATTTATGGGATGAAGGACTGGTTTTTTAGTAAATTAATAATTAATAACATTAAATTGGAAAAATCAAGGAAGGAAATAACATGGAAATAATAATTATATAATAAATTTCAGTAATCAGGATTTTTCATTTTTTGTGCATATGGGCTCCACAGCTGCGTCATGGACGGTCAGTAGATCACCAGGTGTATATCAAGGGGATCAATTGACCAAGGATCTTACCTAATTAGGCCGTGTAGTAAATATTATTTTTAAAATCTTTTTTATTTAAAAATATATTAAAATAATAGTTTTTTAATATAAATGCATTAAAACAATTAAAAACTTATTTTAAAAAATAATAATAAAAAAGCAGTTAACACATCACCACTGACACCCTCATGCAAGGATGGCAAAAGCGGCCTCTGTCAATAAAAGAAATGACAAAGACCAAACTGATAAACAATCTAAGAATGTTAGAAATTAACACATAAAGACCACCGACACTCGAAAAAACAATGTTAGAAATTTAAGAAAATATGCAATCTAACACACAATTTAATGACTGTAATCAATTGACTTAGTTAGGGTTCTAGTGGGTTTTTTTTAGAGAGCTTACCAAATCTCCAACGAGCCTGAACAAGGGCAACGTCAGGATTGTGGACCAAGAATGGAATGGCACGCCTAAGGAAATCAGGCTCAGGCTGGAAATCAGCATCAAAGATGCAAACATACTCGCAGTGTTTAACATAGCTTCTCTTTAGACCTTCCTTTAAAGCACCAGCCTTGTAACCTGTTCTGTTCTCCCTGATTTGGTACCTTATGTTTATGCCCTTGCTTGCCCATCTTTGACACTCTAGCTCTACCATTTGCTGCATTGATAACAAGACATGGCTCAATGGACAAAAAAGGTGGGTGTCACTTGGGTAAATGGGCAAAAACCAGATCAGAAATTTTAGTTTTCTTTGCAGGTTTGATAAATTTGGACTCAAATTAACCGTTTTGGAGTCTACACCAATTTGCTAAGCTTCACAGAAATGCGATCGAACAGACACACATATCACTAAAAAGTAATCAGTTGCAAGAATGGCACGCGTGCGACTAAAACTAATCAAGAAGCAAAGGGATTGCTTTTGTTGTTTTTGAGAACCTTGATAGCAGGGTCGGTTGAATCATCCAGGACTTGGATCACAAGACGATCTGCTGGCCAGGAAAGATTAGAGGCTGCACCAATGGATAGCTTGTAAACCTGTCCAAAACTCACATTAATTATATGACCAAAAGCAAGAAAAGCACTGAGCTTTGAAGACTTTGCTCCAAATCCCAGGAATAAAGTACCAGGAACAAAACAAACTGGCTGAAAATAAAGAAAACGGAGAAGGAGCTAGGGACCTCTTTTTCGTTGAACATTGGGATTTGAACAAGAACAACAGGGAAGTTAAGGTTGCCAGATTCTATATCATCTTGCATGGGCTCCCATTTGTATCGCTTCTCTGGTTTCTTCCAAAAGAGCTTAACGAGGATGATGACAATACCCATGTAAACCCTTTCCATTAAGAGCATGAGTGACATGGCTAAGGAAATGTAAACTCCAAGTTTCAACAAAGGAACTATCAATGGTGCTTTGATTAGCTCCCAAATGAGTTTAAGCTGACCTGAAATGTCATAGCTTGAGACCTGAAACTGAAATGATTCAGGTATCATGATTTTTTGCGAAACTTCACCCATCTCACTGTCTCTCTCTATCCCAGAAGAGCAGAGAAAAACAGAGGAAAAACAGAGGATAGGTTAATTTGGCAGAAAGAACAATCAAGATGAGAACAAAAAAGAAACACTGAATCTTTATCTTATATGGGTTTTTGGAATTGTTAACAATGTGGTTGAAATGAGGGGTGTATATAATTGGAACAAAGCTATGATTACATGGAAACTAAGTTGAACGCTACAAAAGCAAAGTTCAACTATCTGCTTCTTCTCTCCTTTTCCCTTTAAAAGGAATGAACAACAAATCTTCACTTTCCACCCTATCAGTGCTTCTCCTCTCTCATAAACCTGTGCCAGCCAATGCTTCTGTTTCTTTTGATCAAAATGAAGCAGGGACAGAACAGAGCAGAGGCAGAGAGAGAGAGAGAGAGAGAGGGTTTTGTGTTTTTATGAGAGAGAGCAACTCATATGGAGAGAGAGATGGTCATTTTATAGTCAAATTTGGCTCCATTTGGAAATACATTTACATCTCTCTTTGGCAAGTAGTAATATCTGTTAGGGAAAAAATAAAAACAAAAAGAATTAGGAAAAAAACGCAACTAGGATTTTTCTTTTCTTTTTTAATATTAAATTAACAATTAAAGACAATCAATAAATTAATTAAAAGTAAAAGTAAATCTAGAAAAAGAGTAAAGTTTTACAAGAAACCTAGCTTGTAGCACTCAATAACATTATTCTCAGAGATAAAACGTTCATGTGCACATGAATAATTTTATATATAATATATTTCTCTCTCGAGAAATAGTAATTCATTTAAATTTTTGGATGCAACAAGAATTCTCCAAATCTTTTAATCATTTTTTTTTCTCAATTGAGTTAATAAAATATAAAAAATTAAGTACAGTAAAACTTGAGAGAAAATATATATAAAAAAGTTCTTAAATTACATGAAGATATATATAAAAGATTAAGAAAAATGGAAAGGTATTCTTAAAAAATTGTAATGGTGAAAACATTATGTACTTCCCATATTAAACAAACTCTATATATAACACACACTTAATAAGGTATCAGTTATCAAATATACTTAAAATAATTAAATTAATCATAATAGCTAAGTCAATAAAATTTATTAATTGCTTAGTAAAGATATAAATTACCATATAGATCTAAACTAATTAAATATAATAAATTAATAACTAAAAACAAATATCATTAATATCCTGCATGATTTAAAAATATTCTTATAATGAATAAAATAAAAGTGAGCAATTAATATTGTGTAGTATGTGCTATGTACCTCTAGGGTTTGAATTTACCATTATTGTTAATTAGTCTCAACTTCAAGAATCATAGTAACTAGAATGCTATTAATTAAGTTCTTTGGACCAAGTTTAAACTATATTACACACATATAATATATAGATAATTTTAAGGTTCTATTAATGTTATGTCTTTTTTTATCATATTCATGTATCTTATTTCATTAGTGGATATAAATTACCATATATATCTAAAATAATTAACAACT
>Ga0325410_1008145_pt1 | contig 11358 bp, 7 predicted proteins | sample PopdelMetagenome_16_FD_206182 | JGI IMG/M metagenome (GOLD analysis project Ga0325410, IMG submission 206182) | Populus deltoides microbial communities from Bellville, Georgia, United States - Xylem-PdIQD-R3 | ecosystem: Host-associated > Plants > Phyllosphere > Stem > Wood/Secondary xylem... | reverse complement strand
AGGGCTTTGAACAAAACTATAAATAAGACCTTTTAAAATATTAAAGAATTACATATATTTTTTTTAATTTTTTTATGTATGTCGGTTAGATGGGATGTTGAGCAATTCTTATTTTATATTTGAAATCTTTTGTTAAGTGAAGGCAATTTTCATTTCATAAAACATAATTAACAAATATATTTTACTTATTCTTGAGGTTTTTTAATTAAATAGGGCCTTGAGTCATTATTTAAGTGGTCCTTAACTTAAATTTGCTGTGAATAGCCATAAACTCTAGTATTAATTAATTAATTCTTGTTATGAACATATAAATTTTTCATGCATGCGTAATGCTATGCAATTATTTAAAATATTTTTTTATTATTATAATCAAATAATAAAAAATATTTTTCCAACTCAAGTTACTTTACATCAAACAAGTTATCTCATACTCTACTAGTTGCAATAAAAAATTAATTATTCTTTTATTACGAACTCTCAATTTTTGGCGACGTGTCGAACCGATGATTTTTCGTCCACCTACCAGCACATTGTCGCATTTGATCCAGTGTTCTGACTAAAATGCCACTGGTAAAATACTAACCAGGAATTTACGCGAGAGATGGAAATAAATTAGTTGCCGGCGGAGGAAAGGAGACACCATTGCGAGAGAAATTGCTTTGACATTGTATTTTTTCCCCGCATTTTCCTTCTCAGTTAATTAATTTAATTTAATTTGTTGGCATGAAATATTTTACTAATATCTCCCTAATTCATTTGAAATTTCCTCTAAGATTTTGTGGGTTTGTAAAATATCATGATATTTTTAAAATAATGTTTCAACTAGTATGTTCGTGACTCGAAACTTTAAGTTTATTTGATATTGTGGTAGTAATTTTTTTTAAAGTATTTTTTTATATAAAAATACATTAAAAAAATTTTAATTTTTTTTTATATAAACACATCAAAATAATATAAAAATACCTAAACAAATTAATTTGAAGTAAAAAAAATTATTTTTTTAAAAAGTACCTTGCATACACAAAAACAAATAGGAAGAAAACTCGTTCCCAAACTAAAAGAAGTGTTGATCATAACCCATGCTAGAATCTTTGTATTTTATTAGATTTAGTAATATCTTTTTACTAATGTTTTAGAAGATCTTGTTCAATCCAATACGATACAATATCATGTTCTAAACATTTGATCATATCAGTTTCAAGCGTTTCCCCGTCCGTGTCCGGACCCAAGAGGGATGGGGACGGTGGTCGGACCCAAAGGGGTTGGGTCGGTGTTCGGAACCAAAAGGGTTAGAGTTGGGGTTTGGGTTCGTAGTCGGACCCAAGGGAGTTGGGGAGTGGGCCGCGTCTGGACCCAAGGGGGTTGGGGTTGGGGTTGGGTCTGTGTTCGGACCTCGAACTTAAGGTGTCTAGGGGTGTGGGTCCGTGTTTGGACCTAAAGGGGTTGGTCCGTGTCCGCACCCAAAGGGGTGAGGTCCTTGATCGGAACCAAAAGGGTTAAGGTTTGGATCCATGGGCGCACCCAAGGTGGTTGGGGGTTGGGGTCCGTGACCCAAGGGGGTTGGGGGCTATGTTGGTGTATGGACCCCGAACCCCAGGTGGTTGGGGTTTGGGTCTGTTAGCGTCTGGACCCAAAAGGGTGAGGTCCTTGGCTGAACCTAAGCGGGTTTGGGGTGGGGCCATGTCCGGACCCAAGAGTGTTCGGGTTTGAGTCCTTCTGTGTCCGGACTGAAGCGGTTTGGGTCGGTGTCTAAACCCAAGCGGGTTAGGTTTTGGGTCCGACTGTGTCCCGACTCAAGGGGGTTGGGTACGTGTCCGGACCCAAATGGGTTAGGGTTTGGGTCCGTCCATGTCCGGACCCAAGAGGGGTGGGGACGGTGGCTGGACCCAAATGAGTTGGGTCGGTGTCCGGGCCCAAGAGGGTGGGGTCCTTAGCCGGATCCAAAAGGGTTAAGGTTTGGGTCCGAGTTCGGACGCAAGAGGGTGGGGTCCTTGGCCGGATCCAAGAGGGTTGAGGTTTGGGTCCGAGTTCGGACCCAAGAGGGTGGGGTCTTTGGCCGGATCCAAGAGAGTTAAGGTTTGGGTCCGTGTCTGGACCCAAGCGGGCTGGGTTCGTGCCCAGACCTAAGGGGGTTAGGGGTTTGGGTTCGTGTCCGGACTCAAGCGGGTTAGGGTTTAGGTCCTTCCAGGTTCGGACCCAAGAGGGTTGGGTCTGCGTCCTGATCCAAGGGGGTTAGGTCGGTGTTCGGGCCCAAAAGGGTTGGGTCCGTGGCCAGACCCAAAGGGGTTATAGGACGGGTGCGTTTGTGTCCGGACCCAAGCGGGTTTGGGTTTGGGTCCTTCCAGGTGCGGACCTAAGCGGTTTGGGTCTATGTTCGGACCTAAGGGGGCTGGGTCTGTCATATCCGGACCCAAGTGGGGTTGGGTCCGCGTCCGAACTTAAGGAGGTTAGGTCTGTGTCCGGGTCCAAAGGGGTGGGGACCAAATGTGTCCGGACAAAATGGGTGGGGTCTTTGGTCGGACCCAAGAGGGTTAGGGTTTGGGTCCGTGGCCACACCCAAGGTGGTTGGGTTCGGGTCCTGACGCAGGACCCATTAGCCTTGGGTCTTGACGCCGAACCTAGGAGCATGGAGTCCTGTTGCAAGACCCAAGAGTACCGGGTCCAGACGTAGGACCCAAGAGAATTGAGTCTTAATGCTGGACCCATGAGCCTTAGGTCGTGTCAGGGTCTGCAGCCATGTGTGCGGGTTAGACCTAGCACACATGCAGGGTAGACCCAGCGCCTGGTGTCCCCACGTGGCGTGCGGGTCTGACTCAGCGCCAAGTGCAATCCAACCTCAGCGCCACATGTGCGCGCGAGTTTGACCCATTGTACAGACAGTGTAGCCCAAACGCTAGGTGTCCCCACGTGGAGCGTGGGCCTAGCTCAAGCCCAGGGCAAGCCAACCCCAGCACCAGGTGCCCGCATCCCAGGGACTACAACCCTACCAAAAATTAAGCCGATCATTTTCTCACCAACCATCTTTTCAATACCAAATGCATCCCAATGAAAAAGACAACTCACCCTTCCCCGCTGCCCCTGCAACTCTTTGTATAAAGGGCTGGTCTGTCATTACACTTCTTCAATCCATCGTGTTTTGTGTTTAGGTAAATAGTAACAGGGGTATCAAGCCCTTTTAGTATGTTGTATAATACCAGTAATCTATTATTTTATAATAATATTATATATTTTAAAGTATTTTTATTAATATATTAATATCCGTATATATTAAAATGAAATAATGTTTCACTACGATTCTTATGTACTTCTTCGAAAGTGATTTTTTTTTTTTAATTTTAAATGAAAAAACACCATGCTCCACCTTTATTTGATGGAAAGTGTTTTTCCCTAGCTATTGTAGTCAAGTACGAGAAAATCTGGAAAATGTTTTTTTCCAACAACTAACAAGGCGTTAATTTACACCCAGAGTTTTGTTTATTTTTAATCAACACCTTTAATTTTCTCAAATTGTCAATTAACTCCTTCTGCGTTCAAGTCTCCAATAAAGATTAAAGAAATTACGAAACCTGACACTATTTTTTCAAACACCACTGTCCGTCTGTCTGTCACGAGTCCCGACTCCCTCCCACAAAACAAAGCATTTTAGGGTTTTTCTCCAATGGCATCGCACAACCATCTCGACGTCGATGTAAGTTCTCCTTCAATCCTACCTCTCACATAATTTCAACGTGTAAGACATGAATGCGTACGTACGTGTGTTAGGGTTTCTTTGACAATTTGATTCCGCACCGAATTCCAGGATGATGATTTTGGCGGTGATTTTCCCGGGAGCCACAATAGCAGACGTTCTGGTTTTTACTTGGTTAACTCCTTCTTTATTATCATCACCATTACATTCACGAAACAGCAATTCTTAATAATTTGTTTAATTAATTAGGCAACAAGAGAAGCTTTGGAGATCTCGAGGATGACGAAGATGATATTTTTAGCTCCAAAAAGGTACCCTCTCTTTTTCACACACACATATACTGGTATCAGCTACGAATTATGAAGTAGAACTTTTCTTTTTTTTCCCGTAGGTCGTAGGAGTTGCTGAAGTCTGTAAGTCTTAAAGGAATGAAAATCCTGTTTGTTGTCATTGCAGGGTAATTCCAAGGTAGAAGAAACTGCAATGATTTTGTCGCTTCGTGAGAGGTAAAGTAAGACGTGCATAGAGCAACTTTTGTAAAAAGAGAAGACTAATGATGTTTATTGCTCGGTTATATTATTTTACAGTCTCATGTTCTCTTTCTGTTTTCTTATGCAGTCTTGAGACTTGTAAAAGTTCACTCGCAACATGCCAGGCATGTATCGTCCATCCCATTGTTTCTTATATGAATTATTGATTAGTAGAACTGTTCTTATAGTTTACTTCTTCGCTTATGAACTATACTTCTGAGGAGGAGACATTTTCATTGTTGACGAAAGTTTAATTGGATGGCTGTCCATGAGGAAACATGAACAAGAAGAGTAGGAAGATTGTGAAGGAATAGAGTAAGACAGAGGAATGGAAAACTTGGTTTCTAAGTTGATAGCATAATTTTCATAGAACAGATGGTCCTTTCATTAATAGCTTAGACCCTTGTTGTTCTTAATTAAATAAGGAAAATATAATGGAAATTCTTATGGATAAAGCTTATAATTGATCTCTAACAATGCAAATAATGTAAATTGGATGTCTGGTGGGAGCACAGGCCTAGAATTTCAGGGTAGAAGTCTTTCTTTTCACCTGCTTTGGATAAAGTATTTTTATAGCTTCGTTATGATCACAGCTCTTCCTCTGAAATTTTTATTGATGGGTTCCCTTTATATTTGAGATGTTTTGAATAAATAAGAATATTTGTTTGTATATTTATTATAGGTTGAGGCTACTTGAACTGATTATGTTAAGTTTTACAGTGGCACTAAATCTGCATGTGACTTCTTAAATATTATAGCATTCTGTACACAGTGTGGATGTTTTTTCATCAGATCCACTAATTGAGTTGTAATAATGCTGGTTTCAGACAGAGCTTGAAGCTGCAAAATCTGAAATTCAGAAGTGGCGTTCTGCATTTGAGAATGAGTCCTCCATACCTGCTGGGGCATCTCTTGGTTAGCCTGTTATTAGTGTTTTACGTTGTGTTGTAATGTGACATGTGATGCTAGAACTAGTTCTGTTTGTGAACATCCTAAAAGCTGTCCCTTTTCTCAAAAATTACTTTCTATTATTTGTTGTAGAACCTAAACTAGTGATCAACTATCTTCAGACCCTGAAATCTTCTGAGGAGTTATTGAGAGAGCAGGTTAAGTGATTATATTAGACTGTTGGTTTCTTTAGCTTCTTTGGTGATTACCATACATGCAGGATTTCATCCATGTTTTCTTGTTATTATCAGTTAGAAAAGGCTAAGAAGAAGGAAGCTGCCTTTATTGTAACTTTTGCAAAACGGGAGCAGGAGATAGCAGAGCTAAAGGTGAGTCCCTCTCTCACAGTTTGAAGTTGAGGATGGAGAGGGTCTTTCACTTCTCTTCATTTTTTTCCTGTAACATTGAATGCTGGATCACATAATCGCTGCAACTGCTTAGGGAGCAATATCTATTTGACATATTGGAGGACTGATGTAACTAGGAAGGCATATCCTCAAATTGGCTTAGATGAAAAGAGCACAAGATTGTGTGTTTTCTGGAAACCAAAATTCCTGGGCACATGGAATTTGAAATGGCTTCCCATGGTTTACCTGAACATGTACATAAATGTACAAATGAGGAAATTTTGGGAGGAGAATAAAATAACCACATAATGTGGTTTTTGTAGTTGACTGTAGTGCTATCATTTGTGTATCCTGAATCTTACTTGAGGGAAGTTTAGTGCGCCCTGATTGACTATATTGATTGGTGTCATATAATTGTCTAACGGCAAATTCGCTTTAAATTTGCAGTCTGCAGTCCGGGATCTGAAAGCTCAACTCAAGCCACCATCAATGCAGGTATCAACAAGTGCTTAAATTATGTCTTGAGGAATATGTGCCATCTTGACATGCCTTGTTTATGAGGTTATAAAAATAGATATCAATTTAGCATGAAGAAAATTCTCTACGTCAGGGTGGGTTTTAGACAAGGATCTTATGTTTGCTGCTGTTCTTCCCTTCAATCTGCTTTTTTTCCCATACTTATATGCTGAATTCATTAAAGGCTATAAAGTTCTCATTGTTTCTAACAACATTCTGTCCTATACATTAAATGCCCTTCTTTTGAAGTTCCAGATGAATTATTGCTACTGTTTCCCTTGAGTTTCAAAGTGAAGCTGCATATTTGTGCTCTTATCTGATTTTAGGAAATTTCTATGACATAGAATTTACATGGTCTGGTTGTAGAGTGTGTGATTGTTTCCCATTCTCTCTGACTATTCTTTATTGTTTCTTTCCCTTTTTTTCTCCTTTTCTTTTTGGCGATCAACCTGGTAGGCAAGGAGGTTACTGCTGGATCCAGCAATTCATGAGGAATTTACACGTTTGAAGGTTTGTGCTTAAACATTTTAGTGAAAGTAAAATTTAGCTCAAGTTGATGCATTACATGCACATACTGTTACCTTATAATCTGATTGGATTATCTTATTTTGAGACACATCGATTAACAGAGGTATCAACTCAATTGTCCTTGTTAAAAATAGGATAAATCACATACCACAAGTTCATAAAGGTAAAATATTACATTAAATACTGGATAACTTCTCAGGTAAGGTCCTGTTAATTTTAATTTGGTCTGGGTGATCTGGGCTTCTGCATATTGAGAATTCCTTGCATTGAAGACTTCAGACTTGATACCATAAGTTGTTTTTGCAACTTAGTGCATGATTATAAATGTTTGTTTGATGTTCTTAGATGATGGGTTTATGGTGGTTTCCTTAAATGCTCTAACAGAATTTGGTTGAGGAGAAGGACAAGAAGGTGAAGGAATTGCATGATAATATTGCTGCTATGAATTTTACTCCACAAAGCAAGATGGGGAAGATGCTGATGGCAAAGTGTAGGACACTGCAAGAGGAAAATGAGGAGATTGGGAATCAAGCTGCAGAAGGAAAGGTACTGCTCTTGTTTTTTCTTTATTTTGCTTGTTTTTTTGCCCCCTCTGCTTGTGTACATTTCGTTCTTGCTCCCAGTTTGGTGTTCGGTTCTTTTTGGAAGGGAAGTGCTTTTCATGCTTGATGGTTATGATTTTCCTACTGCTAGAAAATTATAAATTGTACCTTTCTTTTCTCTATGTTTGGTTTGTGGAAATGGAAGGGGTTTGTTCTTTTGGGGAGATTGGGGGGAATGATGTAAAAGCTTTAGCAATATCCATCTGAATGTTTGAATTTTGTTTTTGAACATGATGAAATGGATGTGAAACCCATTGGCTGCTGAATTTGACTAATAAATTGATCGTGTTCTTCACGAGAGACTCAAGAAATAAAAAATGTTGACATGATATTTGGATGTACTTGGAAAAGATTTTTGATGCCCTCTGTATGATATCAGTCAAAAAGTACAGCTCCTATGTTTCTGGAACTTGTTTATTTGTCATCTTCTAGATTTTGCTAAAGCTTTGTTCCAAAAATGGTTGTTGGTTGCAGATACATGAATTAGCAATGAAACTTGCTTTGCAGAAATCGCAGAATGCAGAACTTAGAAGTCAATTTGAAGGTTTGTTATATTTTAATGCAACTGCCCCCTTTCTTTTCAATGCAGGTTGTGGTTTTTATGTCTTTCGTTATATGCACTTGTAGGTTGTCATTGCTGCTTATACCATGTCTTGCTCACAGTTCATGTTTTTTGGGCTAATTGCACTTGACGATTGGCTTTTTTATGGGACACTGATTTATGCTCCTTTTCTTTTGTTTGCTGGTTAAGTAACGGATGTGCCATTTAACAGTAGTTTCTGTTGAGTCAAGGGTTCTCTGCCTCCTTGAATAAATTTTACCAGCTATTCTGTTTCCAATGCCCTAGCTGATGCCTTTTTCATATCATCCATGAATAATTGATGGAGTTCTCTCCTATTTGTCAACTTAATCATCACTTTTCTGTTTTTTCTCATTGATTTTACCATGTGTGCTGGTAGAAATCATGGTCGGTACTTCCATGATTACTGGGATTCCAAAACTTAGTTGATGGTTTTCTACTACAAATTTTCACTATGCCAAAACTGATCTCTAGTTAAATTAAAATTATATTCAAAGTCTTGGGAGATTTTTTAGCTACAACCCTTGATCCATTAAAAAATTGGCACTTTTGATTTTACTTTTTTTTTTGTTTTTCTATTGAGCTGGATAAAAGCGGAGAAGTTGTAGCCATATCATAATATCTAAAAAAGGATATAAAAAATAATGGTATAGAATCTTTTGAGGCGAAGAAGCATTATGAGCAAACCAGGCTCCTGATTTTTTCGCAGAATTTCTTTCTTTATTTTTTTAGATGTGATGATATGGGTTCATCCATTACTTAGCAGCAAAAGAATCTGTTCCAATTAACATCTGGCCATTCTTTTAATGGATAACGTTTGTCACCTAAAAAAATGTTCAAGACTTATGATATCATATTGTAATTTAATTGAAGGCCATTGTTTACTTTGTCAAAGTGATAAACTAAATTTTGAAATCCTTATAATCATGGAAGTAAGAACTTCCAACTATTCTTTCTAAGGTGTGAAGGCGCATCTTAGAAAACTCCTTTTGCCATTTAATAGAACTTTTGATAAATCCTTTGCCATTTCGGCTGTTTATCAAATGTCCTTTGTGGAATTTTTTGAGAACCTTATCCTAGTAGAAGCGGGCATTTGAATGCTGGCTAGCTACCTTTGGAACAGAGGGTTTTGTTTCTCCCAAGCAAATTGGTAGTTTTATTAGGAGAGCAAGGATTTCTTAAGACTTCATTCTTTTGTTAATCCTTGCACTGATAGCATGAAAAACTAAAGCTTTGTGTATAAATGTCCATTCCCTAGACTATTTATTTCACCCAGTTTATTAATCAAATAAAAGCTCCCATCTTGCTTCAGTAGTGCAGTTGCCCTTTTTTGTGCCTGAACAGTGATTTGCCATTTTATACTTTAGCTATTACTATGGTTATTGTTTTGCTCGAATTCGTTTCTATGATAGTCACAAAAAATGCATCTAGATGTATGGTTTCTTTACCAGTTTATTGAAATTAATCACTTAACTGCATGGTAGCTTTGTCATGCTTTTTGGTTGATGAAAGGAAACTACCTAGACTGTAAAGATTACACTTTACCCGTTGAACTTTAATATTGTTTGCCTTTTACATTGAAATGACAAATGGTTATACCTTGTATGTACATCATTGGTTCTTACCATTTTGATTTTCTTGCACTGCTCATACAGGACTGTACGAACACATGGAGGGCCTGACAAATGATGTAGAGAAATCAAATGAAACGGTTATTATCTCAAACCTTTTCTTTTATTACTTGAAGTTACAGGCAGACACTGTAATTTAAGGTCTTAATAATTTAATCACCAAAACATGTTCACAATTGATTTCTTCAAGTATCTACTTTTTAGCAAAATCCTCATGTATATATTATTTATTATTCCGATGATGTTTGCAATAAAATATATTGAATTGAATTTAAACTGTTTCAGACAATGCTTGTATAAAGTAAATATAAACAATCTAATTTCTCTACTCTTTAATGATGATACCCATTATTGATATTAAATTAGGAATTTCTAGATTTTTCTTTAAACTGTGGATGTACCACAACAAAGAACTTGATAATTTTGATTCTCAATTGTTTCATCTGCGGTCTTGTTGGCAAATCATGTTGGGAGAAACAGTTATTGTGGACGAGATATATCTCATGTCTCTTGCGTTCTTTTTGACAATAGTTGTCCCATGTTAGACACCGACTCCAGTTTTAGTTCTCAGTGGCTCATACGTATTCTGGGTTGGTTGAAATATGTTTTAATCACAGCTCTCTATCAGTTTATGTTCTGCCATCATGCAAAATGAACCACTATGAATTATATCATGTGAATGAAATATAGAATAAATGCATGAATCTGTAAATTAGCATCCAGTTTGTGTTCCTTTTGCGGATTATGTTTAAACTGAAGGATACATTCTTGTCTTCCATTGCAGGTACTTCTGTTGCAAGAAAAGCTAGAGGAGAAGGATCAGGAGCTTAAAAAGCTGAAGCTTCAACTACAGCAGAAGACATTTGTGGAGGAAAAAACTGATCCGTGTCCAAATAAAACAGTCAGCGCTGATGAATTTAAGAAGGAAGCTGAGGTCAGCTAGACTGGACAATTTGTAGAATATATCATTTTCATCCTCCATGGTTGTGCGCTGTACATTATAATATGTTTGTTAACTATTCTTTTCAAATATTTCATTATTATGCTGGGAGGGTTTTGTGGTCTGCGTAGGGCAACGGAAGGTTTTCCTGTGTCCGGGGACCTCAAGTTCCTGGATGCCTAAATTTGCCCATGCGTTTCTTTTTTTATTTGATGGGAAAATATTGCCAGGACCGCTGGGTGAGCTCTGGTGTGGCTAGACGACAGATGAGAATTTAGCTCTCATGCGTGGATTGGAAAGTGGAAACTAGGTTTTGCAAAGCAGGTCCAAACTGTTTGGGTTGTTAAATCGTAGACCAGCATCACAGCGAATAACTTTCTACTTTCTAGAATGTCATTTATGTCATTGGCTGTGGTTTGCCTTAACTTAGGAATGGCTAGGTTACCTATTTTTTTATTTTAAAAAAACCCTCATGTGAACAAAAAAAGAAGTCTAAACACATGGGTTCAAAGATAACCCAACCTGAGTGATTAGAAATACTATGGTTTGTTTTTTTTTAAAAAAAAAAATTAAATGATTTTTTTATAAAAAAATAGAGTTGGTGATATTTGATTAACTCAATGAAATTATGTTAATTTTATATAAAGCAATAAAATAACCAGTAAATATTAAGATGTTCATCTGAAATATATTATCATTCTAAGTAGATTTATGCTCCCATCTGCCAGAGAAGAAAAAATAATTCACCTGTATTAAAGGTGCTACGTAGAATGCTTTCTTTCGAGCTTGGTATCTATCTGAAATATATTATGAATGTCAATTCAAAATAATTCAAATGATGAAATACTAATTCGAAATAAGTTAAATCTTAAAGGATAAATTGAAAAAAGTCTACAAATAATTATAAAAAACCTAAAATTGAATGATGAGTTTTTTTTTTTAATATATAAATGTTAATTTGGTTTTACACATTTATTAGGTTTCACCTGAATAAACTTATTTGTGACCGAAAAGTATTGAAAATCAAGGTCAAAATAAAAAATCAACC
>Ga0325410_1008144_pt1 | contig 11359 bp, 7 predicted proteins | sample PopdelMetagenome_16_FD_206182 | JGI IMG/M metagenome (GOLD analysis project Ga0325410, IMG submission 206182) | Populus deltoides microbial communities from Bellville, Georgia, United States - Xylem-PdIQD-R3 | ecosystem: Host-associated > Plants > Phyllosphere > Stem > Wood/Secondary xylem... | reverse complement strand
TAATGGCTAAAAAAATAAAGAGTAAATTAAAGAAACACTACACCATATAAAAAAATGGAAATGACCAATCAATGACCCTACATCATATCCAGATTGAATCCATTACTCTCGTAAGAATCAAACCGTCTCCTTCACCTTAAATTTTCTGCTCTCACGCAGAGCCTTATCCAGATCATCCAAACCCACCATTGAACAGCCCAAAACTGTTCCCTGGGTTAGCTTACATCTGTCAACATCAATCCTTGACATATTCTTCACGCTAGTCCAGCTACACGCGCCACTGTCATCTCCGCTAATCTCACACATGATGATAGCCCCTCCAACACTGCTTATGTATATGTATACAAGATCATCCATCAAACTCACACCTATAGAGGATGGCGTCGGCATACCAAAGCATATCATATTCTCAGCATCATCTTCACTGCTAATAACCTTCATTCTCTCTACCAGCTGCTTTGGCATCTCTCCAATCTCTCTGAAAACCTCTAATGACTCCCCATCCACCTCCCACAGTTTTATGCTTTTGATATCATCTCCAATTATACCAACAAAAATCAGACGATCATGGTTGGCAAATCCAATGAAGCAGTGGGAGATAGTACTTGTTGTCTGAGGGGGGCGCAGATGGTAGGGTCCTTGCCATGTCTTGATGCTGGGATCGAAGGAGTAAGCCACCCCCGTGCTTTTCTCCACAACATACATCTTGTTTTTGTTGGAGTTCACTGCAATGGAGAGCCAGGTGGAGGAAGCTGATTCCCTGAGTATCGCAGGCATGGACTCGCACATTTCCCACTTGCAAGTCTCCAGGTCATACATTTCGACTGCTAAAGGGTCGTCCTCGAAGTCGCAGGTTCCACCGGCGATGATGACACGTTTGCCAACCATGGCCACAATGGGGTCGATTCTCCATATGAGTGGGGCCTTGATGTGGTGCCAGGTGAGGTGGAGAGGGTCATAAGACAAAGAAAGGCTGGAAGGTGAAAGCATGTAGAGGAGAGTGGAGTGAGATGATCGGAGGGCTGAGATGAACTTGATAGATGGCTCATGGATTTCGATCCAAACGTGTGAACGTGGATCGTAAGCGTGTGCTGTTGTTGAGTGAGGAAACCTCGTGTTCTGGGTGTAGATTAGGAGCCATGGTTTGATTCTGTTGGGGCAACGACGACTACGACCACCAACTCCCTGCAGAGAAGTGGAAACTGCAAGTTTCCAGGACTTGGTCACGTAACTGGCAGGAACGAGATCTACGAGAGGGACGTGATTGAATATTGACTCCAAGATGTCTCCATGGATTTGATTTGAATCTTCTGGTGTTAGTAAATCATCCCCGGTGACCTCCATCGATCTCCTTCGAGTATGATAATTAACTACCGATAATATTATATTATTGGTGGCGTCGGAGGGCTTGCGGAGTTGCAAGTTTTTGGACTTGGTAAATCGTGGTTTTTAGTGTATATATAGGGGCGAAAAGGTGCGAATTGCGGTGGATATGGCATTAATTATTCTTCAATATAAAAATGAAAAAAAAATCCACCAATTAATATTTTTTTTTCAATTAAAAATTTAAAATATTAAAACATTAAGTAAATTAAATTTTTTATGTTATTTTTTTAATTAAAAGTGAAGTAGGGCAACAAACTCATATAATTTGAAGCCTATTTTTCTAAATAATTTTTTATGGATTATATTTTTTTTTTGTAGAATAACTTTTTTTTTAGTCTCCTCTACCTATTTTATTGAGAACAAAAAAATTATTAATTGCAAAGAAATTATAATTGAGGATTTTAGAAAAAATATATTGATGATTGAAAAATATCAAAAGTTCAAAAAAATTAAATTTATCAAACTTTTTTATTTAATCTTTTAAAACTGATTTTACTATTAAAACTGAAGAAAAAAAACATACAACTTATAAGACCTTTTGAAATCATCCAACTTTTTTCCAAAAAATTCTTACAAAAACATAAAGCTAAAAATTATAAATATATCTATGTTGGTCTTGTATAATTAGGAATAAAGCCCATTACCCAAAAAGATTTAAACATTTATATCCTTGTAGGCTTTAAAGATGTCATATTCCATAATTTTCAAAATTCATTATTAAGTTTTAAAGTATCCATTTTATGTAAAGGTTCTGACTTATTTGATTGCTACCCAAATCTTACTATCTCTCTCCAAAACAAAAATATACTACAAAGTATAATCCTACAAATAAAAACTCGTAATTACAATATGACTAAAGGATCAATTCTAGTAGTTTTAATCTTCAAAATCCATTACAAAGCTATGTTCTCTATTTTCGCCACCAAACATAAATTTCAATCTCAGAAAGGTGAAACCTTACTTTTATAAACAAACATTTCAAAATCGAACATAGTTGTACCTAGAGTAATCCAATAAAAAGATGTAACCTTACCAAAAGACTAGATCCTTAAAGGAGCAACCTAACCTGAACCTCAACAACCCTTACAACTAAATGTCCGACTTAAACAAATAACTCAATACAATGATGGCAAGGTTAAACTAACCTTCCACAAACATTCAACAGGTTCTAAATTCTCAGATGAATCATCTTCATCCAGTACTTTTAATTTAGGAAGAATCTCTAAGATCCTCTTTATCATAAATATACCTTACCATACAAACCCTTCTAGAAAATCAACCTATGATATTTGTAGTACTAGTTTCTAAAATGCATATTATACTACAAATGTACCCAAGCTTTTATATACAAACTAGAAAATAATTGATCTTATTTACCAATCTCTTAAACTTTCTCTACTATAATAGAGAATATTCAAAGTGAACTAAATGCTTTTTTAAAAAGAATTTATCATCAATAAAAAATATTTGGTTGATGATTTTTATAATAACCATAACTCTAAAAAATGATTTTGTTTTTTTTTTAATTTTCTAAAACAAAGACAAGAAATACAAAAAAATTATTATGATTTTGTTACATTACATAAAATACAAATAATATTTTTTTTATTGGTTTGAGTTATATTATACTTTTAAAAATCATATTACATGCCTTTTTATAAAAGATGCTTGTCCCATTACAACAAGGAACAACACCCTTATTTAGGAACTAACAAATAATTCTCCAATTGAATCTAAACATTTTCTCTTGAGAAACCTCAAAATCCCTCTTAAAAACCAAACAATTGAAGTTGCTCCTTACAAAGCTGCTCCATATCACCAATACCAAACACATTATAAAACAAAACAACTACACCAATACAAACCTTAACACCATAGGAAAACAATTGACTATAATAGAAAAACACACCATGAAGTCTCTATTTTTTCTTGTTGAAACTACAAAACCTATTTAACAAAAGCTAAAATACTAAGTTTTGAAATCATACCAAGTCACTAAAGCTACTCAAACTCAAATTCAAAATAACAGAAAAGATTTTCTTAAAGCTATCAAGAATCATCTCAATCACCTTGAAGCTTCTTCTTCCATCTTAATTGCTCCTGACACATCCCAAATCAGTAACTACCCTTAAACCTCCACAAGCCATGTAAACACAATGGAACATGATAAAAACCAAACTTCTGCTGAAGAAGAAGCCTTTCGAGAAGAAATTCCTAAAATAAATAAACTTAGTTGGAGAAATCCCACACCCAGAACAATTGATGCTGCACCAGACATAGGAATCTAAAGTGAACAAGGCATTATTAACCAACATAAGTTTAATGCATTTTCTCTCTATGAATAGAACATTGATGGAATGATAGAATACAACATCCTAAAAAACTTAAATGACCATGACTGACAATGATTACAAAACCTAGATTGGAACCTTAAACAAAGCCGGAATTGAACTTTTAATTACAGGATTTTCTAGTCAATTAAAAGGATGGTGGGATTAACATCTAACTAATATTCAACAATCAAACATTCTATAATCCATTCAAATCTATGAAGACCAAACACAATCCTTGAGCCATCTAGTAACACTATCTAAGATGCAGTATCAACCTTGATACTAACTATTTCTCTGCATTTCATAGGAGATCCATCTCTTCTAAAGGATAAGAATGTCAAACTTCTTTCAAACATTAGGTGTAAAAAACATAGTGACTTGAAATGGTACAAAAACACCTTTCTTACTCGTGTTATGCTCCGAAAAGACTCTAATCAGCCTTTCTAAAAAAAAAAATTCTTGTTAGATTACTTAACCTTCTAAGAGAGAAAGAGTTAAAAACAAAATTAAAAACACCTCTGGCAACAAAACTATCCCCTATAACCAACTAATATATGGTGAACTTTTTAGTTTCACCTAAAAGAAAGGTCTCAAAATCTATCAAAATCTTAAACTCTAAAAACACCTTAAATGGGAAATGAAACGAACTAGATAAGAGTTAAGAAGTTTTTATCAACAGTTTGAGCTATCCATTAAAAAACCAACCTTTGGTAGTACCTGTACCAAGCCTTACTTAAAAACTTCTAAATCACTTCACAAATAATCAACCCACAAATACAAAAAATATTTTCATACCAAATCTAAACCTTACTACAAAGTTTTTAATAAAAAAACGAACAAGAAATTCCAAATCCAAGCCTAGATTTTACCTCAAAACCATTACTTGTTATAAATGTGGCTAAAGAGGTCATACTTCTAGATTTTACCATGTAAATACCAAACTCTATGAACTTTAATTAGAAGAAGAAGTTATTCATCATATCAATCTCTTTTAATTGAAGCCTCTGAAACTGAAACAAACCCTTTAAACACTTTTTAAGAACCCCTACAAACTAATGAGTTAACAACATTTATTTTTGACTCAGAAGACTCTTCTGACCACATTTCAAGACAAATCAATGTCTTTACTAAAGACAAGAATTCATCATTGAAACCATTAGATGCCTTGATAATCCCTAACTACAAAAAACCTACCTAGACAAACTCTTAAATACTTTTGATAAACTCAAATCATCACAAATCATCACAACCTGTTCAAATTCATTCCCTTCTACCTTTAACTAGTACAAATACTTAAAATCTTACAAAAATCCTCAATAAAAAGTAAAAAAATCCGAACCTCTAGCTACTATCCTAGAATTACAATATGAAATCAAAACCATCAAGACTGAGCTTAGAAACATTAAATAAGCTCAACAAAAAGATTCTAACATATTACGACTCCTTCTTGCAAAACTAGAAAATGATTTAAATTCTGATAGAGAATCAAGTTCTAATCATGATATAGAATAGGACTTAGGAAATCATGCATTGACAAACATTGAGCATATTTCTGAAGATTTTCTCTATGTTTTAACTCAAATTACTTCAAAAAGGTATTTGATAAAAATTACATTGGTTTTTTCAGATGATTTTTAGATTAATACTATCATTTTATTTAATACAAGTGCAGATTTAAATTGTATCAAAGAAAGAAAAGTTTTAAAATGATTTTTACAAAGTACTTGTTTTTCCATTTCTAGAAAAACTAAAAATTATAAATCTTAATTTAATCAAAGCATGTTCTATTTATACTCATCAAATAAACACTTTGATTTCTTGAAAGAAAACTCAGCTTATGCATCTTAAATAGGATGTATTTTTACAAAAAATAGAATAACAACTACAAAACCTTGTTTTTTAAAAAAAGAATTTTAGATTTCCAAACCAAAATAGAAAAAAAAAATTTATTATGATTTACCAAATGCTTTTTGAAAAAGAAAACAACATGTGGTTGATGTCCCATATAATGATAGTTTTAATGAAAAATAAATACGTATAAAAGTCAGACCTATCATGTGCAACTTTTTATGTCAAATAAAATTTTAAAATAGAAAGTGGCATATAATGACTCGTCATAAATTACAAATTTTTTTTAATAAATCTTTGAAATGGATTAGGTATTTAATTCCAAACAAGAAAGATTTATTGCAAAAAATACATTCTGTATTTATATTTTCAAAATTTGATATAAAACCAGGTTTTTAGAAAATAAAGATTCATCCAAAAGATCATTATAAAGCTATATTTATAGTTCTTTTAGGCCAATATGAATGGTATATGATGCCATTTGGATTGAAAAATGGTCCATCAGAATTTCAAAGAATTATGAATGATATTTTTAATCCATATTCAAGATTTTACATAGTTTACATTGATGATCTTATTTTTTCAAACTCTTTATAACAACATTTTCAACATTTATAAATGTTCTTCTATCTTGCATAGAAAAATGGATTAGTTGTTTTAAAAACTAAGATTTTTCTTTTCTAAACTCATATTTGTTTTCTTGGTCACTATATTTTTCAAGGCACAATCAGAACTATAGAGAGATGCCTCACTTTTGCCAGTAAATTTCTTGACAAAATCCTTGACAAAAACTAGATGCAAAGATTTTTAGAGAGTTTTTACTATATTTTAGATTTGTATCCAAACATTAGCCATTTAGCAAAACCATCGCATAATAGGTTAAGAAAAAATCATGTAACATAGTTTGATGAACATTCTAAAATTGTTAAAAAATAATAATAAAAAAAGGAACACAAAACCCCTTACTTACACATAACCAATCCTTTAGCTCCCAAAATAGTTGAAACAAATGCTTCAGAGTTAGGTTATGGTAGTATCCTTACATATTCTTCTATTTACATCTGTATATTGGAATGATTGTCAAAAAAATTATTCAACCATAAAAAAATTCTTTCGATTGTCATGTGTATTAAAAAGTTTTAGAGTGATTTATTAAACTAAAAGTTTTTTTGCGTATTGATTGTAAATCAGCTAGAGAGGTTTTATAAAAACAATGTTCAAAACACCGTGTAAAAATAGATTTTGATGCCATCAAAATCTAGAGACAAGGACAAAGCCCCACAACAAAAACTAGAATCTCCAAAATGCCTACACCCTTCAAAACTCTTTTCTTCAATATTTTCTTCTACAAAACCAATCAAATTATGGATTGATATGATTACCAAATAAGAAGAAACAAATCATTCTTCTCAGGTACAAACTTGGGTAGATTCCATTTCAAATTCTCTAAAACTACTTCTAACTCTACATACTATACGCCAAAAATCCTCTTAGAAAGATAAATCTTCTTAACCGATTTCCAAAACTAAAGGAAGATCTTACTCTTAAAACCCCTTGCTTCAATCTTTATATAACTCTTAAAGTGATTTATCTCAAAACAAAAAGATTTCAAAAAAAAAAAAAATCTGCATATATCATAAAACAATATTTCCAAAATATTTTGTCTATTGAAGATATATATTTTCATCATGATCCTTCAATAACAGTTTTAAGGATTTTTCCTTCAGGTTGGAATTATAAACCATGGGATTTTATAAAACCCCAACCTTATTATATGACAATCCTTGAAAAAACAGGATCAACTAGATTTGAACACTTTAAACTTCAGTAAAATCATCCTATATAAAACCCTGAGAAACACACTTATAAAAAAATCATTATGGTGAGTATAATAATAATAGTGCAATTAAATAAAGAAGAAGAAGAGAGTCGACAACCCACACAAAAAGAAAAGAGAGATTTAGGGACCTAAATGGAAGAAACAAAGAGGGGGAGGACCAAACTTAAAAGGTATGAATAAATGAGGGATAGAAACAAAAGAACAAAAAAAGGAAGAGAGAGAGAAGAAAACCACCAGCCCTTGAAGGAGGAGAGCTAACAGCAGAAAAGAAAGAAAAGGGGAGAAAAAGAGTCACTCACTGCCTCTTCATTTTCTCTCAAGAACAAACAAGGTGAACCATATACAATCCACCATTGAAGAAGAAACTAGGAGGGTGAGGGAAGATTTAGACATCAAAAGACAAGATAAGAGAAAAGGAAAGTCAAGAAGAAGCTGGCAACAGCAAGAGAACAGAAGAAGAACAACCAAAATATTTGAGGGAGAAGGGGTTCCAAGGAGCAAAAAACATAACTAGAACAAACCTAAGACCTTCCTAGAGCAATTTTAAACATTTTAGGTAAGTTTCATACAAGAAAACAACAACCCTAGGTTAAGTTCTTGAGAAAATTTCTAGGTAAGTTAAGATAAGGATAAGTGTAGGGAAGAGGTAGAGAAAGACTAAGTGATATTCTTGATCCAACTAGAGTATAAAGAAACTAGGGGAAGGTCTGTATACCTTCGGCCAAATATGAATAAAAAGGGAGGAGAAATATATTGATCCTAATTAAGCATGCATATTGAGAGACAATGTTGAATTTAATAAAATTATGATATGTTGATACTTGAAAACATATGAACAACCTTGTTACATATATTTTTATGAAGCCAAATCCCTAAATGAACTATGTCCTTATGTGTGAATGTTAATGTGAGAAAATGATGAAATTCTGTGAGTAATAATGGATTAAGAAAGGAAAAGAAACGCATGAAAAATGATGATTTGTGTGCTGAACTGAACACCCAAACCGAGAAAAATCTGGGCTGTTATGTTAATTAACTTGCACCCAAGAATTGACATATATAGAGGCATAATCTAGAGTATCATTTTTCATAGAAGTTGTAGTTTGAGATGTTAGCTTTCCAATGATCCACCTTGCTTAATTTAGAGCTCCAGAGCTCCACATATATGTAACAATCTGAGGGGAGGTTGAGCTGCCACCCTTGCTGGCAGATTCAGCCAAGTTGACAAAATGACAAAATTTTTCCACGCTAAGAATATAATTCATTTTCCCTCCCTTTGTAAACTGTTTAGCATCATGTCCTGACTTCTAAAAAGAAATAAACCACATTTGAAATTGAATTAGTGATGTTTGTTATGACTGCTAATGAACCGAAATCCTAAAGGATATTAATAGAAAGGCAAATGTCAAAATAATGGTACAAGAGAAACGAATGTTTTCTCCATTTCTATTGCTATATTGTGAAATGTGATTTAGAATGGAATAATAATGGGTACTTATGGATTCAGGAGGAATCGCAAGAGGAGTACACCAACAACAAGGCAACGCATGCCAAGCTTCTGTAGTAGGTAGTTAATCTACATCTATATCTTTCTTAGTTAATACGATTCTAGTTATCAATTTAGATTATAAATCTTGTGCCTATAAATGAGACCAAAAAGAGAAGATGAAAAGACATGAATGAGAACCAGAAAACCAGATTTGATTTATGAGTTCATTCGAAGAGAATGAACAAAAATAATGAGTTTTCATAGATAATCGTCCCTTGGATTTGATTAGCTGGTCCCAAATAAAGGAGGCTAATGATGTTAGCCAGGTTGGCTAACATCGACGTGACCAATATAGAGGAGGAGAAATATTGGACTTGTTTAACTATTTAGGTTAAGAATAGTTAATGATATTGGTGGTTGACGTCGGTATCGGTAAACTCATGAAACTTGATTAGCTTTCCTGTTGTGAAAGCTAATGATGTCAAGAATTCTTGACATCGACATACCTGAGGATATCCCAAGGTAATATGGAACACTAATTAACTATTTCAGTTCAGAAATAATTAATGACATCAACTGGTTACGTTGGTGTCGGCATTCCCACAAACTTGATTAGTCGATCCAGGAATGAACGACTAAAGATACTAATGTGAATCATTAGTATCGACAATGATTTTTCCAGATTAGGAAGAAGTGGCACGATGATATACTCCTGATGAAATTTAGGATGTTTATGAAATGAAAAATAATGGGTGATGTCCACAAGAATAAATAAGGACATAGTTATAGAAGACAAATTAACAATTCAAAAAGCCATTGTTGTGCATGGATTAATATATGATTAAATATATATGCATGTACAATGTAAATTTTTCTTTTCTATTTTATTGTATTCTTATTTTATTTATTCTAAAAATTGTAAATTGTAGGTCCTTCTCACTCACGTCATGAGTAGTATTTAGGTCCCCTAGTTTTCTTTTGCATGAATTAGGAATGTAAGAATTACCTAGGTATTTTGTTCTTTAGTAACCATGTAACTTGGAATGTAATAATGTCATCCTTGTAATTTTGTATTTGAAATACTGAATTGTATTATTTTATATTTGGAATTCAAATGTTTTTATATGTCTCTTATTTGTTAAATTATGTATGTTAAATGTTAAAGAAATTGAGTAGATAAAATGACATATTTATGTTCTTGAATACATTATTGAGTTGGACTCATTGTGATTGCGATATGATTGAGATGTGAGCATAAAATGTGTACAGGATGATAGTCGATAACTTGGGACCTCTCAGTATAGAGGAAATTCTGCCGAAAATTTGGTAAACCTTAAATAATGGGAAAAAAAAATTATCCATAAATTGGTAGTATAATTGGATATGTTACATCCTAAACTCATATATTTTACATGTATTCAAAAAATCCTTCACACTTTTAATTGGAAATAAGCTCTTCACAAAGAAATTTCTTTTCAGTCAATTTTCAAGCCACACTACATAACCTTTACCGCTCCTACACCTATTGGGATTACCAACAGGGATGGTTTAATACTTTTCTTCTCCAAAACTCCAAGGATAGTCATTCTTGGCTATTCTACTTCAACAACTCCATAAACACATCAAAATTACCAAACTGGTTTCGCCAATGGTTGGACTATTTTGGTTGTTCATATGATCTTTTGCAACCTCATCCTATGGTAAAAAATGGTTCCAATTTTTTCAAACAAAATTACAAAGCCACAGAAAGAAAAAAATATTTCCACCATTTCTTATTTTCATTCAAAATTATTTGTTCCTTGGGTTTGCTCATGGTGCTTTGATTACAACACTCAGTATCATAGTTTTTAAACTCGACCTGGTGGTTGACCTGGTCTAATGATCGGGTCACGGGTCAGATGGGTTGACCTAGGTCAACAAAAAAAAACCAATATAACACCTATAGAAAACACCTAACTAGTTACAATGCAACACTTATATAAACCTACTCAAGATTACTAAGACCTACATAAGATATGTCAAGGGAAACCAACCATAACATAAGCTATGGATGAGGAGTAAAAAAAAAAAAACAACTAGAGAAAAAAGATGCAGCAACATAAAATCATTCAATTCATTTTTCTACTTATTTTCATTGTTAGAGAGGCAAGGTTGAGTTCATCAGGGAAAAGGAAACGTCAACTCAACAATGCAACACCAAATTATTTTGAAAAACAAAAAGTTTAGAAAAAAGATATATGCCAAGCTCTGCTTCAAGGCCCCCACTATAGCATCTTCATTAGCATCCAAAGAGATTATCGGCCTAGCTAAAGTTGGAAGTGCAAATTCTATCTAATGAGAGCAAAACAGAAATAAGATTCCTCCACAGAATAGTGCATCTCTATTCTTTAAAGATCATGACCAAGTTTTTCAGGACAAGAAAAATCAAGAAAAGGTAACAAACAATGAATGTTGTTGATGCAT
>Ga0325410_1008142_pt1 | contig 11360 bp, 9 predicted proteins | sample PopdelMetagenome_16_FD_206182 | JGI IMG/M metagenome (GOLD analysis project Ga0325410, IMG submission 206182) | Populus deltoides microbial communities from Bellville, Georgia, United States - Xylem-PdIQD-R3 | ecosystem: Host-associated > Plants > Phyllosphere > Stem > Wood/Secondary xylem... | reverse complement strand
TTTGATATTTTTAGATCATTAAAATAAAAAAAAAATATTATTTTAATATATTTAAAAGACAACTATAATCATAATTCCAATCACATCTATATGGATAGTTGAATTATACACTATATATCCTTTAACTGTGCACTTTTTTTTATGGTAATGTATCAGCATATATATATATATATATATATATATATATATATATAGTGATATCAATGGGTCTAGGATCTTGCAGAGATTTGAGACCGACCGTGTACGCGGGAGCAAAATGGATGGTGTTTCGATAATGGAAGTCAGTAGGAATCTTTGAAGTAAATTTCTTAACAGATAGTTGCCATGATGAAATGCTCATGGACCAGTTTCGGTAAAAGGGGTTAATTTGGCATTTGGTGGTTGGCATCAGAATGACTGAAAGGATAAGACGACGATCCAATCAAAGCTGGCCTGAACATGTCCTTTCCTGCCTAACTCAAGTGAGCCAACCCAACCCAATCCAACTGGCACCGTGTACGTTTGTTGACTCAGAACAGCATAGAACCCAAGTCTACTACTCTCAGTACCATGTTGTTAGTAAATTAGAGTTAGAATTGCTCACTTCAATGCTTTCTGTCCAATCTAACACCCCCGCATGTTTTTCCTTGTGGTCTGCATTTTATCGTATGTGGAAATGGGAAAAGGGACATATGATCAGATGCGAATACTCTCAAGGAAAATCTAACTTCTTGAACACATATGATCAAAATCCAGAGATGAGTTGGATGAGACAAAAAGAAATGGGAAAAAAACATTTAAGAATCAAGATAACTCGGTTTGTTGTCAAGTTATAAATAAAATTAAAAAAAAAACAACTTTAGTTGTTGTTTTAGAAAAGTAAATTTGAAAAGCAATTATTTATAATATAATTATCAAACCCATTCGATATTTATCTGATTAAAAAATCGGATTCTGGGCAACCAAAATCTACCTAAAAAAACTAAAATAAATATTTTAAATTTTAATATTTTATATAAAAAATTAAAAAAACAATCCATGTAAATATAAAATATACATTTTATAAATAATAAAATTTAAAATATTATTTTTTTAAAAAAATTATTCAACATAAAAAAAAGTACTACATTAATATATCATCCTTTGAACCGTTTCTTCTTCCCCGTAGTCGAGTGAAAAAACAGAAACTACAACGATACGGACCCCATTTCCTTCTTCAGGGGTAAAAAAAGGGGACAAGTTTGAAAAGTTCTTTCATTCTTTAAAGGTGAGACTCAGGCCATGGAGAAACCACATTATTGTCTCATAGCAAAACAGTGGGTGTGTGGCTGCGTTTGACGAAGGGATGAGCTCGATGGGATGGGACTCTAGAGCCTACTAGACCATATATCTTACATTACATTACATTACATATATAGGAAGTGAAGTGGGACATAAATCTGGCTAGGGAATTGAACCAGACCTCCTTTCAAAGCGTGCACTTGTCCGGTGCATGCATTCAACACCCATTCATGTAGAGTTTTCGTTTCTAATCCTGTCGTGTCTGGTATGATGTCCCTGTACTGCGATCAATAGGAGCAGTGGTTCACGAGAGATACGACACACTCTAATATGTGTACTGTTAGCGGTAGTCTTGTCTTTGAGGATTTGCTCGAGCTGTTTTTATTACAAGAACACTGTGGTGGGAACAATATACTATTCCCTGCAAAAAATTATTTTCACATTTTTCATCAGTTTTGTTTTTCTATCTTCAATTTATAGTTCTTTCATGGCCGAATTGATGATGTTTTGACTCTGATTTGTCGAGAACAAAGACAAAATCAAAAAATGGGGATGAAAGTGGAAAGGGCGGAAAAACCTGGTGGTATCTTCAAAGTTTGTGCAAAAAGTTCATTTTTGTCCTTATATTTTACATTTTATTTCTTTTCGGTGCCTTTAATTTTGTTCAAAATTGTCTCTGAACTATCTAATTTTCATATAATATGATAGCATTTTGTTTAAATTAAAAACCTAGCCAAATCAATCACGCTACTAAATTAATATTTTTTTAAAAATTATTTTTAATATTAATATATTAAAATAATTTAAAAATATGAAAAATTAATTTAAAAATATAAAAAAATTTAAGTTTAATAAAGCACTGATTGCGATGTAATTCTAAACAGCGATGGCCAATAACAATGTCAGTAAGATTGGACGCTGATATTTGTAAATCCACCGACACTCATAGGTTCAATAAAAAAATCGCAGCCTCACGTTCTTCAAGTATTAAAAAGTGTCGAGCGCTACCAGCAAGCGACAACCCGCCAGCCACATGAAATCAATGTCAAAAGGTCAAATACATGTCTGAAAATCCAATATTTTCATGTAACAGGTTGGATAGTAATTAATTAAATATTCATATCATTATTTCTTTTCTTAGCTCAGCAAATAAAAATTAATGATAAAAGTTTTAGTACATGATTTTTAAGGCTAAGCTGGTAGTCGAATCTAAATATATTAAATTTAATATTTTATCGTACCAACATTTGATTGAGTTATTATTTTATTACAAGCTTTAACCTTCCAAAATTACAAAAATATTAAGTTAAAAATAATGACTTATCACTGATATAATGCTTTTTGTACATATATTGTGATTTTCCAATTCATAACTTAAGAAAACATGCCCTGCCTACATGGATTTCCCAATGATTAAAAATTAGGATTTTAACTTGAGTTAAAATTATAAAAATTATGGTTACAATTGTAGTTATTAAATCTAATCTAAGGATTGATATGGGCATACTATTAATTACGAGTTAGATAAGTTAATTTTTTTTAAAATAATTAAAATGATATCGTTTTGATAAAAAATAAAAAAAAATCAATAGGTTTTTGATTTAATTGACCGGGTTGTGAATCAACCGTGGTTTTTGACCAAGTCACACCGGTCAATTCCTTTATTTTTTATAAAACTCAAACCGGTATAGGCATCGAATATATTGGTCCTGGAATGACCCATTGGGCGATTTGGATTTAATAAGAAGAAAAAAATGACCTCGCATTGTGTAGCACAGCATCAATTAAATATGAGGTTAAAATTATAAAAAAACGATTGTCAAATTCAAACAAAGCGGAAAATTACCTTATATTGTGTAGCACAAAATGAATTGAATCCCCCAAGAAAAATCACGAGAATATGTTAGCACAAGTTGCAGCTTGGACATTGCATATTCAAGTTCCTCTAAATGAATTCGATAAGAAATTAGAAGATGAGAAATAATTGCTTTTATTGAAAGAGTCTGAAATCGAAGAGCCTCTCAATGAAAAGCTAAAATTTAGTCCTCGGCTTTCTATATAGCTCTTGCAATGAGTTGCAACTCTAAAGGAGGAAGGAATTACATTAATGTAGATCGTTGCTATGGTAATTGCACTATATATGAGTAAAAATAGTACAGAAAAATTAACACTTGCATACAATTACAATCAGAGTAGAAAAGCCTATAGCCATTTATGGCAATTGAAGAACACTTATATCGAGCTATATGGTACAAAAAGTGTTTTTTTAAACTGAAAGTCCAGCTAAAAATGCCACCCCTGTAGAAGGTAACCAAGATGAGCCATAGATAAACTGTGCCACGGTGAATTTATTTGCCTCGACGGTCGATGTGATGACCCGATACCCGGGCCATTTTACCCTTTGCCCGACCGCCGCACCAGGTCCATGATTCATGTATTCACCATAGTATAAGGTGTCCAGTGCAAATGATGCGTCCCACTCGAGCCACCCTCTTGGATGAATGTGATCACCCATGAATGACAACATGTACACAGTTCTAGAGTACAGCTTCCATGGACGGCCGAGATATGTCGGGAAGGTGCCTTTCGACGGTGCGAGGTCCGACGCGGCAAGGATCCTGCAAGCATGGATTGATATGCCGGTATTTTGATTAGGGTCTTTGCGATTCTGGGCAGTGATGGTGTTTTTCTGGGAGGCCATTGGCTTACGGGCATAAATGCTACAGTTTTGTAACACAACTGCAGCATTGCCGAATATGAAATCTACAGTCCCATAAATGTCACATTCCCTGTAGAATTGGCGATTTGAGTGCACGTAGAGGGTGTCTTGGTAACCAATGATGCTGCACCTATAGACCACAGCATGGTCTGCACCAACTCGAAGAGCCACAGCTTGATACTTGGCTGGACCAGCCCAGTTCTCAAATGTCATGTCACGAGCAATAAAACCAGTTCCCGTTGCGGCTGTACAATTGACACACACACACACACAATGATTAATACGATAAAACAGTAGATTTCATAACAGTAAATACGAGCACAGAGGAAAATGGTGAGAAACCACTCTGTGTGATTACGAGTTGCTTTCATTATCTTATTGCAGATTGGTTCATGCAGTAGTGTCACTACCAAGAGTCCACCTGTTAATCACGTGATGCTCCTGGCCCACCTCCATTAATGTACAACTTGTATCCGTCACTTGAATTTTGTACAATATTTTATGAGCTATTAATATTTAAAACAATTAAACAGACAATACTTGATAAATTGTGTCCATGATCTTGCAGCTGGATATGTATAGGAAGGAAGCATCTATTTGTAATTTGATAGTACATAAAACTAAAAATTAAAAAATCAAAGCTTGATTGTTCTTTTATATATGAGTGAAACCTAGTCATGATTAATCCATAACATAAAAACAAGGTTTGTGCTAGGAGCAGTTTAGATAATCAACGATCCACACAAAACAACTGCTAGGGCGGCTGCTGCTCTAATTAATTACCATGGTCTAAATCAATAACATAAAATTAATATTTTTTTACATGTTTTTCAATGGTTTTAATAATGGGTTGATGTTAAAAATTAAATAAATTAATATATATATATATATATATTTTTAATTAAAAATTATTTTTATAAAAAATATCATACACCACGTTATAGAACAGTACGTACGAAATAAAAAAGATGGATTTGGAAGCTTCAGCAGTCAATCGTAGAGACTATAGCTAACAAATAAGAACAGCTTGAAGCAAGACTAACTACAATTGATGCTCTACAAAAGTTGAAAATCACCAATTTCGTTTACTTTATGATGTGATCAAATGGAATAAAAGGAAAGGGGCTGCGGTCTGCTAGCATTATTGCAGCACAGAAAGGGCAGTCACAAACAGCGTAGACAACAAGTTTTTGACCCACGATCTCTCTTTTGAGCTAAAGTCAAGAAACATTGCCTCATCAATTTGACACAAATTGAAGTGATTAAAACAAAAGAATATTAAATTAATCAATGTAATTAAAAGGAGAATAAATAAATATATATAGAATTTACCAAAGGATGCTGTGTGGAACGTGGTAATGTGGTTAGAAACACTTTTGCTTCCGGTAATTATTGTCTTTCCCATCCCATCTCCGATGAACATCAAATTCCATTTCTTCCTCCCAACTTTCAAGTTATCCTCTACATATCTGAATTAGCATAAACACAATCAACGCATCAATAAATTATCTCTCTCTCTTTACCTTTGCAAAATGCTTAAAGTATGAGAATATACCAATAATTTCCACTATCGAAGAGCCTAACACAAAAAGGGATATCAAAAGATGATGCCTCACTCCCACTCTCCCCCAAAGGGATATCAAAAAGACTATATTAATTTGAAAAAAAATAATAATTATGAAAATCTTAATTATAATCAAATCAATGATCAAACATTAATTATGAAGCAATGGAATAAATCCCTTTTTAAAAGAATATTAATTATCAAATACTTGAGAACTTAATTATCTAATCGCTGATCAAACAGTATGAAGCTATGAAATAAATTTTTTTTAAGAAAAAAAAATCATGTAAAGGTCAAAACACACATTAATAATCTTTTTATGCAGATAATTATAGTTTTATGATAATTTCTTTTATTTTCATGATTGCTCCAATGAAGTCAATCATACAACCACCACCGCTCTCGTAGATAATTATTTCTCTTTAAAAAGAGAAGTCAATTCCACAAAACTTGTAGGGGTATTTTTGTCTTTTTACCACCATACAGCAACGGTTAAAGCAGAATCATAACGCTGAAACTTTTAAAAAGTAGTTAATTTTTTACCAAACCTTACCTTCCTGCCCTCACATAAATTATCGTCCGCCGATTACTGTGCTCAGGCGCCTTTTTTATCGCCTCCGATATTGTCTTGAACGTTCCGCTCCCATCTCCCGATACGATAATATCGGCTTGTATGGCCGATACAGGCAGGCCTAATAGTCTCCTCTCTCTCCTCCCTAACCAACTCGGGAAATTGTCCTCTTCCGATATGTCCCCATCCTCTGTCATTAATCTCCTCTTATTCTGTATCGGCACTCCAGAGAAATCGCCTCCATTAGTCGCGGAAAATATCGCCAAACAGTTACTGACCAGCCCCGTCAAATCCTTCAACTTCTCTGTCATCTGATCTTTAACAGTTCCGTTAACTCCTTCGAATCCTTCACTGCACGTGTCCTGGTTCGTCAACGCTGCGCTCAGCCATGTCACTACGTCCTCCGGCGATCCACCACCGCCGGAGGATGGTGAGACGGTGGAGAGGGACCGAGTGAGGGCGTCTATGGAGTCTTCCAGTAGCTCGAGGCAGTCATCGAATGCTGACCGTTCACGTGTCTCCATGTTGACATAGGAGATTCCCGAGGAGAGATATAGAGCTTTATCCAAGTGCAGAAGAGTCATGTTGAAGGAAATGTGAACCAGGTCTGACTCGGACGCAGTCATTGAGCCAGGGAAGTCGAGGAGCGAGCTGACGCAGAGGGCCGGGAACCGAGTCTTGCTGCATGCCTTGGAGATAGCCTGGGTTGGTTTCCGGTGAGTAAGACTGTTCGGGTCGGATTGACCAGAAGCCTTATCTCGGACCCCGAGGAGGATCGCCGCGGAGGCGGCGGAGGCGGCGATCAATACGGCAGAGAAGATGGTAAGGAAGATGATTTTCTTTTTTCTCGTCGGGGAAACCTGTGACGTGGCGTGTTGTGGTTGGTTGATAGTAAATGAATTACTGGACCCTTCTCCTGGGTCGGATTCCTTTCGCCCGAGTCTACCGTAACCCATCTTGGCTTAGTGAAATTTCTCTAGCCTGGCAGAGTGAACGCCCAGGTAGAAAGACAGGTGAGAACGCGGAGGTCTATTATAAAAAAAAAAACAATCGAGGACTCTTTTGCGTAAAACTAAAAAGTTTGAGGTCTAATTAATGCACGCCTGCAAAATTACATGCATGTAAGTAGATAAATGTGGGTGTTTTTCTTCTCTTTCTTTTTTGGGGAAGAAAAGAAGAGAAGTGGGATTTGTTTATAAAGAAAATGGAGGTGTCTATGTGTGTGTGTGTGCGTAGGAAGATGGGTATAAATATAGTAGTGAGGAGGTGGGGGTGTGAGAGAGAAAGGGAGTAATAGAGTTTGGTGTGAAGTCCATATCTAAAGAATTAGCTGGCTTCTACTTCCCATTCATTCACTGCATGCCCATTGCTTGTGGGACGTCTAGTGTCTCGTGTGTGTGTGTGTGTGTGTGTGTGTGAGAGAGAGAGAGAGAGAGAGAGAGAGAGAGAGAGAGAGGGTGTTGGGGGGGATTTGTGCTTTGGTATGTTATGTAAAGTGACTTTATTTTGCTTGTTCTATTCTTCTATTTTGTTTGATTCCTACAATTTCTTGCCTTTTGTCATCCTGCAATAGAGAGGGTTTAGTAAAATCAAGGTGGGTTTCCATTGCTCATGCCCATTAATTAGAAAGAAAAGATCCTTCTAACTCTAGCTACAATATTTAATACAAGTTTTTCTGCTATTGAAGAATCTATTTTATGGATGACAAAAGACAAGCACATACAGCTTTTTATACATGGAATCCATGGAGTAAAACACGACAATTTGAGTAATCTTGTATGCATACTTGCTTTCCTTGAGAAAAAAAATTTAATGGCGAGTTTGAATGCTGCTCGCTTCTTGTGAGTCCAATTTCATGGCGTTCGTCTTCAATAATGGTGGAATTTAGTCCCTCCATTTGTTACACTTGGTTGTTTTAAACCCAAACTTCGAATCAAGTTAAATCATAATCTATATTTCTAATTAAAGATGATTTATACAAAATTCCATACCGATTAAACAGCCATACTGACCCCATGATTTATAATATAATTGGATGAAGGATTTCTACTTGTATTTATTTGGAAGCCAATGGTTTTGATTTCAGTGGGCGCAAGATGATAGTGTTAAAATAAGTTATATTGATTATGCTTTTGAGTTTGTCTAGAATAAGTTATGGAGGACCTATTCTATAGGAAATACCTATTCTGTAGGAGTTCCATCCACGTCTTAGATAGTGGAGATTTGTTTGTTACTCTGTTACTATTTTCTTGCTTCTGTTGCTATTTCCTTGCTACTGTACAACCTATTTAAAGGTTTGCTATTGATTGATTCAATACACTGAGTGCATTAGTCTTCTATTTATTCTTATTTACGTAACAGTGGTATCAGAGCCTCAAATAGAAGAGAAAGTGTGAGAGTCTCAAAAAACAGTGTCCACAAAATAGTCAACAATAGCAGCAGCTTTCTTTTATTAACTGTTTTCTATTTTGCAGAAATAGAAATACGATGGCAGAGACAAATTTTGTGCAGGCAGCAATCCCTTGTTTCGATGGTCACTATGATCATTGGAGCATGCTAATGGAGAATTTCTTACGATCAAAGGAGTACTGGCAGGTGGTCGATTCTGGGATAGCAGAACCAGAAACTGGAATCATTTTAACAGAAGCTCAACTGACTGAGCTGAGCAGCCTGAAATTAAAAGATTTGAAGGCAAAGAATTATTTATTTCAGGCCATTGATCGTTCAATCTTGGAAACAATTCTTAGCAAAGATACTTCCAAGCAAATATGAGATTCTATGAAGAAGAAATATCAAGGCTCTTCAAGAGTAAAACGTTCACAACTCCAGGCCCTCAGAAGAGATTTGGAGACTTTATAAATGAAGGATGGAGAATCAGTCACTGAATATTGTGCAAAGACCATGGGGATATCAAACAAAATGCGGTTTCATGGTGAAAAAATGAATGATACGGTAATTGTTGAAAAGATTTTACGTTCCTTATCATCAAAGTTTGATTATGTTGCTTGCTCAATCGAAGAATCTAAAGATATAGAAGCTCTTTCTCTTGATGAACTTCAAAGCTCATTATTAGTACATGAGCAGAAGATGAAACGAAGCACAATCACAGAGGAGCATGCTTTGAAAGCTTCTACATTTACTAAATCCTCACACATAAGAGGAAGAGGTAGAGGCAGAAGTCGGGGCAGAGGATATCGTGACAACAAAGATGGAGGCAGAGGAAGAGGACGTGAACAACCATTTGGCAGAACTAATGTGGAGTGCTACAGGTGTCACAGACTTGGTCATTATCAGTCTGAATGCTATACTAGATTGCCTCATAACAAAGAAAAGTGGTAGAAATCAAACTTTGCAGAGAACAAGGAAGAAGAAACTTTGTTGATGGCATTCCATACGAAGGATAATATCAGTGAACCAGATGTTTGGTACTTAGACACCGGCTGCAGTAATCACATGTGTGGTAGTAAGTCTTTCTTCTCTAATCTCAATGAAGAATTTCATACTACTGTGAGCTTTGGTGATCATTCTAAAGTTGATGTTATGGGCAAGGGTGATATTCAAATCAGAACAAAGAAAAATACAATTGAGACTATCTCAAATGTTTTTTATATTCCTGATTTGAAAAGCAATTTACTTAGTTTGGGACAGCTGCAAGAGAAGGGCTACGTGACTACAATAAAGAATGGTGTTTGTGAAATTTGTGATCCTACAAGGGGTCTAGTTGCTCATGCTAAAATGACACCAAACAGATTGTTTCCGCTGCAAATTCAGATCTTTCAGCATTGTCTTGTGGCTAAGGAAGTTGACTCAACATGGTTGTGGCACTATCGCTATGGTCATTTGAATTTCAATGGTTTAAAGACACTATATCAGAAGAACATGGTGATTGGTCTTCCCAATATTACTCATTTTAATAAGGTGTGTGAACATTGTGTTGTTGGCAAACAACATCGTAAAGAATTTCCACAAAGATCAACATGGAGAGCAAAGAAATTCTTGGAGCTGGTACATTCTGATCTGTGTGGACCAATAAATCCATCATCAAATGGACGTAAACGATACTTTATCACCTTCATCGATGACTGCAGCAGGAAAACATGGGTTTATTTTTTGCAGGATAAGTCTAAAGCTTTATCTGCATTTAAAAGCTTCAGGACATATGTTGAGAATGAAGTAGAGAGAACCATTAAAACTTTTCGAACAGACCGAGGTGGCGAGTTTTGTTCCAAAGAGTTTCAAGTTTTTTGTGATGAACATGGAATTCAAAGGCAATTGACTGCAGCATACACACCACAGCAGAATGGTGTATCGGAGAGGAAAAATCAAACCATTCTAAATATGGTGAGATGCTTGTTGACACATATGAGTGTTCTAAAAGATTTCTGGCCAGAAGCTGTGAAATGGAGCATTCATGTTTTGAATCGCAGTCCTACATTTGCTGTTCAAAACATGACCCCTGAAGAAGCGTGGAGTGGACGAAAGCCATCAGTTGATTATTTCAAAGTGTTTGGATGCATTGCATATGCACATGTTCCAAATGCAAAGAGAAAGAAGCTAGATGATAAAGGTGTAAAATGTATATTCCTTGGAATCAGTGAGCATTCAAAAGCCTACAAATTGCTCAATCCTATTACAAGGAAAATTGTCATTAGTCGAGACGTTGTGTTCATGGAGGATAGCACTTGGAATTGGTCAGAACAAAGTGCAAACCAGCAACAACTACCAGTATTATTTGATGAGAATGAGGCAGACGTAAGTGATTCATCAGATCAACAACTACAACATCAGCAACATCGACAAAGCCTGCAATCAGATCAGGAAGTACCACAGCTATGTCTTAATGAAGATCAACCAGCTCCAGAGCGTTCACGATCTCAATGAAGCAGAAAACGGCCAGCTTGGATGGAAGATTATGAAGTGAGTGGTGTTGTTCAAACTGATGAACAATCTGATGATTTCTCTCATTATGCATTTTTATCCAATTGTGATCCTATCACAGCTAAAGAGTCAAAATGGCAAAAAGCCATGGACGAGGAGATCATGTCAATTAAAAGAAACAATAGTTGGGAACTGACCCCACTTCCTGAAGGTCAAAAATCCATTGGTGTTAAATGGATATACAAAACCAAGCTAAAGGAAGATGGCAGAGTAGACAAGTACAAAGCACGACTTGTTGCAAAGGGGTACAAGCAAGAATTTGGTATTGATTACAAAGAGGTATTTGCACCAGTTGCAAGAATGGACAC
>Ga0325410_1008141_pt1 | contig 11364 bp, 8 predicted proteins | sample PopdelMetagenome_16_FD_206182 | JGI IMG/M metagenome (GOLD analysis project Ga0325410, IMG submission 206182) | Populus deltoides microbial communities from Bellville, Georgia, United States - Xylem-PdIQD-R3 | ecosystem: Host-associated > Plants > Phyllosphere > Stem > Wood/Secondary xylem... | reverse complement strand
GAAGCTAATCATTTGCTCATCCTGGTCATCCACTTACGATTCTATTAGCCGAAGCTAATCATTTCTTCATCCTGATCATCCATTTAGGATGCCATTAGCTGAAGCTAATCATTAACTCATCTCGGTCATCCATTTAGGATGTCAAGATGTCATTAGCCGAAGCTAATCATTAACTCATCCCGGTCATCCATTTAGGATCCGAAGCTAATCATTAATTCATCCCGGTCATCCATTTAGGATGCCATTAGCCAAAGCTAATCATTTATTCATCCTAGTCATCCATTTAGGATGTCATTTGCCGAAGCTAATCATTAACCAATCAAGCGTTCCATAGGCGGTTTATGAAATCACTATAACATGGTAATATCCTTTGAAATGCTCATTCAAACGATTCATAACAACATTCACTATAACATAATAGTAGACCCTACATAATACTCGTATAAACGTTTCGTAATAGTTTAACGTTTGGTAAACACGATAATGGATCCTTTGTAATAGACAAACAAACATTTCATGACAGTTTAACATTTAGTATAGCACAATAGTTGACCCTTCATATTACTCATCCAACCATTCATGACAATTAATGTTCAATACATCACAACAATAGATCCCTTGTAATACTCATACAACCATTCGTGGTAATTAACATTCAGTATAATACAATAGTAGATCTTTCGCAATACTCATACAACAATTCGTGACAATTACATTCAATATAATATAATGGTAGATCCTTCATAATACTCATACAACCATTCGTCAGCAGCCCAAATTCATTACAGCCCAATCAACATCTCAAAATTGGTTTAATACTCATCGCAACGCAATAATATATCCACCTTAAACATGTCATTTTAGAACATTAACATTTTCAACATCGTTTCAACATTCATCAAGAACTTGATCAACATTTCATAGTCATTTTGACAATCATCAAGAATTCAATTAAACACTTCATCGTCGTTTCATCATTTATCAAGGATTCAATAATATATCATCATAAGTAAATCATTTCAAATCATAAACATCATATGAGAAAAAGGTAGAAACCACCTACCTGTTCCACCTGTGGTTTGTCCTTGTCCCGATGATGGTCCGATCCCGACCGTACCACCTAAGACATCAATGCCATAAATCAGTATATTTGCATCCTCAAGTCACATTCATCATCACACTTATTTTAAGAATCCATATGTCAACATCCCAGTGTTCCACATTTTACACCATCATTCAATGAAATTGTTAAAAGCATTTAATTCATTTCTGACCGGGGAGTCTATTGTAGAAAATCGACAACGAAAACTGGTTCGCTGCTGGCCGCACAATTTCGAATCAAAACTATTTCGTTGCAGGCACTTCAATTTCGGCAACGAATACTACTTCGCTGCAGCCTACACACTTTCAGTAGTGAATGCTAATTCGCTGCATGCAACTCAATTTCGGCAGCGAATCGCAAATTCACTGTAGTCAATACACTTTCGACAGCGAACGCTAATTCGTTGCAGAAGAACTCAACTTCAACAACGAATGCAAATTAACTTGGCAACGAATCATAAATTCGTTGCAAAACACACACTTTTGGCAGGAACACTGATTTACTGCATACAACTCAGTTTCGGCATCGAATCACAAATTCGCTGCAGACAACACACTTTCAGTAGTGGACATTGATTTACTGTAGACAACACAATTTTGGCAGTGAATGCACTGCAGCCAACATAATTTCGGTAGCAAATGCTAATTCGTCGCAGACAACTCAGTTTCGGCAGCGAATCACAAATTTGATGCAGAACATACACTTTCGGTAGCGAACACTATTTCGCTGCAGGCAACTCAATTTCAGCAGCGAATCACAAATTCAGTGTAGAACACATACTTTCGACAACAAACGCTAATTCACTGCAGACAACTCAATTTTGAAAGTGAATTACAAATTCATTACAGGACACACACTTGCGGCAACGAATGCTAATTCGCTGCAAATAACTCAATTTCGACAGCGAATCACAAATTCGCTGCAGCATACACTTTTGGTAGCGAACGCTAATTCACTGCAAACAACTCAATTTCAACAGTGAATCACAAATTCGCTGCAGGACACACACTTTTGATAACGAACACTAATTCTTTGCAAACAACTCAAATTTTGGCAGGGAATCACAAATTCACTGTAGAACACACACTTTCAGCAACAAATGCTAATTTGCTGCAAACAACTCAATTTCAGCAACGAATCACAAATTCATTGCAGGACAAACACTTTTGGCAACGAACGCTAATTTACTGTAGACAAGTCAAATTTCAACAGCGAATCAGAAATTCATTGCAGCACAGACACTTTCGACAGCCAATGCTAATTCATTGTAAACAACTCAATTTAAGCAGCGAATCACAAATTCGCTGCAAACAACTCAATGTTAGCAGTGAATCACAAATTTGCTGCAGGACACAATTTCGGCAGCGAACGCTAATTCGTTGCAGACAACTCAAATTTTGGCAAGGAATCACAAATTCGCTGCAAAACACACACTTTCGGCACCAAATGCTAATTCACTGCAAACAACTCAATTTCAGCAGCGAATCATAAATTCTCTACAGAACACACCCTTTCAACAGCGAACGCTAATTCATTGCAAACAACTCAATTTCGGCTGCGAATCACAAATTTGTAGCAGGACACACTTTCGGCAACGAACGCTAATTTGCTGCAGACAAGTCAAATTTCAACAGCAAATCAAAAATTCATTGCAGCACAGACACTTTCGGCAGCGAATGCTAATTCATTGTAAACAACTCAATTTCAGCAGCGAATCACAAATTCGCTGCAGAACACACTTGCGACAGCGAATACTAATTCGCTTCAAACAACTCAATATTAGTAGTGAATCACAAATTCGCTGCAGGACACACACTTTCGGCAGCAAACGCTAGTTTGTTGCAGACAACTCAAATTTCGGCAGTGAATCGGAAATTCATTACAGCATACACTTTCGACAGCAAATGCTAATTTGGTATAAACAACTCAATTTCGGTAGTGAATCACAAATTTGTTGCAAAACACACACTTTCAGCAGCGAATGTTAATTCACTGCAGATAACTCAATTTCAGCAGCGAATCACAAATTCGATGCAGGACAAACACTTCCGGCGCATTCGCTGCAGACAACTCAATTTCGGCAGCAGCGAATCATAAATTCACTGCAAGACACATTTTCGACAGCGAATGCTAATTCGCTGCACACAACTCAATTTTAGAAGCGAATCACAAATTCGCTATCGGATACACACTTTCAGCAGTGATTGTTAATTCACTGCGTAGAGCTCAATTTTGATAGAGAATCACAAATTCGCTGCATGACACACACTTTCGGCAGCGAACGCTAATTCGCTGCACAAAATTCAATTTCGGCAATGAATCATAAATTCGCTTTAGGATACACTCTTTCGGCAATGATCGTTAATTCACTGCGTAGAACTCAATTTCGATAGAAAATCACAAATTCGCTGCAAGACACACACTTTCGACAGTGAATGCCAATTCGCTACGGCATGTAATTTGTCATTAGGTTCCAACAATGTCACATGATTTTAGCATGAATACACACATACATTTTCAATTCCAACACATAATTTGTCATCAAATCCCAACAAAGTTACATGATCTTAACATGAACACACACGTGCATTTTCAATTCCAGCACATATTTATCATCAAATCCCAATAGAGTTATATGATCTTAACATGAACATACAGATGCATTTTCAATTCCAGCACATATCTATCATCAAATCCCAGCAGAGTTACATGATCTTAACATGAACACACACATGCATTTTCAATTCCGGCACATCTATCATCAAATCCTAGCAAAGTTGCATGATCTTAACATGAACACACACATGTATTTTTTTACACAATGCATTCTAGCCAACCCCATAATTATGGTTGACCCTCTTCCATGTTTTATTCTTTCCATTTTATTCATTTTTTTCCTTGTTAGATATTCTAGAAATTGGCCTCATTTCCTCTCTATTTCCTTGTCTTCTTAGTTGATTTTAGTTTCCTTCACAGCTAGCATAGGGGTCTTACGTCAATTTTCTTAGGGACTCCTTTATTATTTTTGGTTTCGGGTCTCAAGAACAAGGGGGAAAAGGAAATTACATAACCCTTACCTTTCAAATCTAAGTGGATCTGGACAGTTTGATAGTATTCCTTCTCTCATTCTCCTGGTTCTCCCCCTTCTTCTTCCTCTCTCGGTTCTCTTTCTTCTGCCAGTTTCTTCCCACCCGTTACAGCCCTTTCTCCCTTCCTCTAAGCAACTATTCAACCTTCACTCAAGGTCTCAACTCTCTCTCTTTCACACATTCAAAGGGGCACTCTCTGCTGGTTTGGTTTAAGTTTCCATTGGGAAGGAACAAGAGAAGAGAAATATGTAGCTGAACATGCAGCTACTGCAGACAACTTTGGGAAGAGGAAATGTCACCTTCTCTCTATCTCCTTGCATTTATACTCCCCATTAAAAGAGGTAGGGTGTTTGGGGTTGGTTTAGATGTGTTCTTGTCCCTGTTTTGGTCTATCCAAAACCGGTTTTACCCCTCCCTCTTAACTCCTTAAGACAATCTGCTTTATTTCCTAAACTTTTAATTAGACTTAGTCAATGCCGATTCAAAAATTAGCAACAAAAACTAAGATAAAAATTGATAATGAAAACTGCATCGATGCTGATTCAGAAATCAACAACGAACATTGCATCGCTGCCGATTTAGAAATCGGCAACCAAAACTACATCGATGTTGATTCAAAAATTGGCAGCCAAAAAATACATCGCTGCCGATTCAGAAATCAAAAGCCAAACTATGCTGCTGCCGATTCCAAAATCGGCATTCAAAAACTGTGCTGATGCCGATTCAAAAATCAGCAACCAAAAGCTTTGTCGCTGCCGATTCAGAAATCGACAGCTAAAAACTATGTTGCTGCCGATTCAAAAATCAGCAGTGATAGTGGAGTCTTTTCGACTTTACTTCTCCTCTTTTTTTGGTGTTTACACAGCCAACCAATAGGAGGATATTGGCCTTACCTCATGTTTTTAGATAGCTTTTTTTAGCAGGTCTTGGTGGTATGGTTCTTCCCTCAAGTCTTGATTTTCTGCTCTTCTTCCTCTCCTGGTTGTTTCCAGTCGGCCCTAGGCTCCCTCTTTTTCCATGATTTCGGTTGTTCAACCTTCCCTCTCCCTCTCCTTCTCCCTTCTCTCTCACACCAAAGGAGGGCACATGCAACTGGGGTTTGGTCAAGTTTTTCTTTGGAAAGGGGGGAGAGAAGAAAGGCCATGCAGTTAGGCACATGCAGCAGAGTTGTTGAGCTCTCTTTGGAAAGGAGGGAAGAATAAGAGCATGCAGCTCATTTTAGGGAGAGGGAAGGAGGCAAGAGCATGTAGCTCGCTTTGGGAAGAGTGAAGAGTTACCCTTTCTCTCTCCTTGTATTTATATCCCCTAAAGGGTGCTGGGGTGTTTGGTCGCTGGACCAAGGCTGTCCTTATCCCCTTTTTGGGTTATTTTGGGTTGATTTCTATTCCCATTCTCCCCTAAGATATGTCGATTCAACTTTAATTTTTGTTAGGTTTTACACTGTCGCTATAATAAAAACTATGTCGCTGTCGAATCAGAAATCGACAGCCAAAAACTGTGTCGCTGCCGATTCAGAAATTGAAAACCAAAACTGCGTCGCTGCCGATTCAAAGATTGGCAACCAATTATGTTGCTGCCGAATCAGAAATCGAAAGCCAAAAACTGTGTCACTGTCGATTCAGAAATTGGCAACCAAAAACTTTGCCGTTGCCTATTCAGGAATCAGCAACAAAACTGTGTTGCTGCCGATTCGAAAATCAGCAACCAATTATGTCGCTGTCGATTCAGAAATCGGCAGCCAAAAACTATGTCGCTACCGATTCAGAAATTGGCATCGATGGTGGAGTCATTTCAGCTTTACTTCTCTTTTTTATGTTTACAAATAATGTCTCCATACCTCTAGGGAAAACACCACCGCTGCAAGTTCTAGATCGTGTACTGAATAATTTATGTCATGATGCAACCATATTATTTGATAGTTTTACCCACATTTAACTAGTGTTTTGCCTTTGTTTTATATATAAAATACCTCGATATTCTTTGTTTTATGTTTTGAAAGCACTTTTGGATGAAAGATGCAAAAGGGAGTAATGTTGCCTTTGTTTTATCTTTACCTTTGTTTTAACTAGTGTTTTTCCTTATCTTTTATTTTTCACATTTTACTTTATTTTTATCATTCTCTTATATTCCTTTTTTTTTATTTCAATATTGAGGACAATGTTGTGTTTTAAGTGTGGGGGTATTGGGAGAATGTTGGTTTTCTTTGTTGTTTCATAAAAAAAAACACAAATTTCTATGTTTGATCTTTTGAACTCCTATTGGTTTATGAGAATGTGAGTATTATATATGAGAATTAATTGAGATAGATGAAGATTTAAATCGAATGAAGGAGCGTGCATGCAAGTTTTAAGGTTTAATTGGTTTAGGTATTGACTTTGAGAATATGTTATGTTGACTTTATAGTGTTATACCAATGCAAGCTTTTGAGCCTTCAACATATATTTTTTTATTGTGCATTCTTTCAATGATATGTATTTCTAGAACTTGCTTGATATCTTGTTGAGATTACATTCGCATTACATATATACATGAAGATGATAAAGGCATTAGGAATTTTAACCACTTGAGCCAAAAAGCCAACCTAAAACATATTATCCTTAGTGCGCCTCTTTTGATCTTGTTTATCTTTTCTTTGCTTTATCCATGTATAAGCCTTAACTTTTTATATGTTTTCCTTTTCCCCTTACCAAGGATTAGTACGTAAAGCATATACTTGTGATATCTAATAGAATTATAGTTGGAAATTATATAAAAAGAAAGAAGAAGTGATGCTTGATGAAAAGATGGCCAAAGTTACCAAAGGTGAAAAACCAAAGAAAAAAAGAAAAAGAAAGAAAAAAAATGTTTCTTTATGTTCTTAAGATTTTATGTTGAAAGAGCTTGAAATCAAAAGAAGTTAAATATTGGTTATTAAAGATGGAAAATTTATATGCTTTAATGGAATATCTTGTTTGGAATATCATTTTTCAAAATGCTCTACTTTTTTTGGTTTGAACCTTTGCTTTTACTCTCTTTTACCTCACCTTAACCTTAACTCCATTACAACCAGAAAATAAGACATTTTGATTCATTCATTACTTGTAATATTTTAGTAATGGAGATGAGATTGAAGAGCAAGCTTATAGTAGAACATATTCATTGATTGAATTTGAGAGATTTAAATACAAAAGCTCTAAACACATGAGTGTTGGAGTGTATATCAATGAGAAGATCTATCACTTTGGCATGGCATACATTTCATTTAAATCCCAAGGATTAATTGAGTTTTGAAGTTTGCATGTAAATGAATTCATGAAAATCTATACTCTTTATCCTTCTTGATTGTATTCTTGTTTATAATGCATATATTCTTGGACATTGATGGGAGATTAAAATATTGGTCATAGTTATTTTCAATTTAATTTTATCTATCCTTTCTCGAGGACGAGTAAGAAGTGTGGAGATATTTGATGCAACCATATTATTTGATAGTTTTACTCATATTTAACTAGTGTTTTGCCTTTGTTTTATATATAACACCTTGATATTCTTTATTTTATGTTTTGAAGGCACTTTTGAATAAAAGATGCCAAAGGGAGTAAATTGGAGGTAATTGACATATTTGACCTTCAGATGATGTTTTGTGCAGAGCGTGAGCTCTAAAGGTCAAAATGAAGTGATTCTAGTGGCATTAAAAAGCTAACATCCATACCTTTTTGGACATCTAAGGCAAGAAAATAAAATAAGGAAGAGCATGGAAATCACAGCCTTAAAAGTCAAATCTCGCAATCTGCCAATGTTGACCTTCGGCCATTTCGACTTGAATATCTGGAGCTACAGAAGTCCAACTGATGCAAACTCAATGTTTTTGGATTCCTGACTCAAATACCTATCAACGCTCAGAATTTCATCCCAAAAAGCCATATGAGGGAGATATTATTTTTCAAAGATGACAACTGAATTCTGCCAGCAAACAGGTTTCGTGAAAAAACGAGTCCAAATTACGTTTTGAAGAATCTAAACCGACATCCAAGTTTTTATTTCAGCAATTTAGCTCCTCTAAGTCAAAGCTTGAAGATTTCATGCAAGGATATTTCTTCTTTTTTAGGAAAATAGTTATTGAAGTACTTAAATGTAAATTGTCTACTTAAGGAAGGACTATTTTGTAAAATAGAGAAAAGGGTTTCCTAGGATATAAAAAAAATGAGAGAAGAGAAGGGGAGCAACCAGCCAAGAAGAGAAAAACACCCCCTTCCACTAAGAAACCTAAAATCATACATTCCTCCTTCTTTTTGATTAGTTGTTCAACAAACATGCAAGGCTAAACTCTTTTTCTTGATTGCAAGAACACGAAAACCTTCGGATTTCAAGAACTGTGAGATTTGTTTTACCTTTTTTTCCAGTTTATATAATGAATATGTTTGTTCTCCTATGCTTATCTTTTCTATGATTGTTTATCTTAATTGCTAAAGCGGACTCTAAGTTATTATTGTAGACAATCTATTGCTAAGTTTGATATCAAAACCGGAGTTATAGTATATGAACTTGTGAAGCAATTAGGTTTAATAATTGTTGCGGATCTACGTTATTAATCTTAGGGAGAACATTCAATCAAATCAAACATAGACTGCAGACAGTTATGTTTTCTTGATTAAATCAATTTATCTAGTTCTTAAAGCTGCCATTGAATTAAATTACTAGTGCGGACACTGCGGTTGTTTCATGGTTAGGGTTAGCGGATCCGTTAACTAACCAATGTCAAGAAGAGATAAATATTCAGAATATAAATTGATGTCTCGTTTCCATGATCAATTCTGATTTCTGTAGGTGGACGTTTACTTGTGACCAAGGTTTGTTCTCTTGATAATTTTCTGATTTTATTTAATTTTGCTTGATAGTTTTTTGTTTTCTTTTGTTTTAGCCTAGATAATATCCACCCCCCTCCAAATTGCATATCATCTAGCATATGAATCTGACTTGAATCTTCCTCGTGGGATCGACCCCTTGCTTGCTCTATATTATCTTGTGTGTTGTGTTTTAAGCTAAAGTAATTAATTTGTGCGACCGCGATATCGCAATAAATTTTGGCGCCGTTGCCGGGGAAGTAATTTTAGTTGATTCTTGTGCTATTATTTTTATTTGCTGTGATTGTTATTTATTTTTCTAAAAAAAAAGAGAGAAACAAAATTTTTGTTTGTTGCGGTACTGTTCAAAACAGATTTTTTTTGTGAAATTAGGTGTTGGCCTTTTGTTTCCTAAAGGGAAATGACGTTCTGAACAGGACTAGTGAAGAAACACTGGCCCGTCCTATCGAGGCCAAATTCTGCTTTTTTCTAGGATTTTTAGGCAGTTTTAGTTTTCTAGCGTAGGATTTTCATACAATTTGTATTGTTTTCGATCTCTTGGGCGGTTGGTTTCCTTTGAGTTTTCTTGACAATTTATGCATGTAACCCATTCTACTAACCAGAGTCAAGTGCAGGCCTACTAATCAGACCTCTCTTAGAAGCATCATTATACACAATAAATTCTTCTGTCCCTAAAAGAAGAGCTAACATCGAAGTTGAAGTGAGTTTCTCCTTCAATTCTTGAAAGTTCTGTTCACATTCTTTTGACCAAACAAATCCTTTTTATGGGTTATTTTAAAGTGTTTTTTACTTAAAAATGCATCAAAATAATTTTTTAATTTTTTATTGTTTTTGAAATGAGCACATCAAAATTATTAAAAAACACTTAAAAGTATATCAATTTGAAGTTTTTTCAAGACAAACACATTTTTAAAATGCACCTAAACATAATTAGAAACACAATACAAAATAGGCACAATGGAACCCTTTAAAACAAAATGAAAAGTAAAAAGGATTTAATGAATAGAAAAAAAACCTTAATAAAAAATTTAGAAAAATACAAGAACTAAATAATTTATGTATCAATACCCTTTAATCTATGTTTACTTTGGTAATGATAATTATAGAAATTGCTTTGCTAACTATGGAGCCAATCGTTTTCACGGGACGGTGCGAGAGGGTCATAGTTCCATTAAAATATGGACAAGTTGGTCAACTATCATTGACCACGCAATTCCTGCTTACTTTATTGAACCAGTAATTAATTTAATTAGCACACACCAACGGCTACTAATTAATTTAATTGCATTTCTTTTTCAAAGCTATGGCATATAATAATATATAAAAAAATCATGAAGAAAAAGAAGAAGGTAGCAATGTTTTTCAAAGTTTGTCTCTCTTATCAAATAAGTTTATTATTTTTTTCCATATATTTTTTTATTAAAAGGAAGACTTAAAACCCTAAAATAAAATCACACTGGACACAATTTTGGAAAATAAATATCGTACATGTCTTCGAATTATTCATGATATTGATAAATAAAAAAATAATTCTTACAAGATGTATTATAAGATGCACACAGTTGATAGATTATTTATTTATTAGTGTAGATATCTTTTAACTGGTTGGTTTTGTTATATCGACTAAAGAGTTAGATAGAAGAAATTAATTAAAGGGTTAGCCAGATCACTCGTATTAAAATAAATTAATATATTTTGAAAATTTCTTTTCCACAACTTCTCTAAACCAGAAAAAATTAATTAAAGGGTCAGATAGATATTAATTCATATCTAATTAAACTAATATATTAATTTTGAAAATTTATTTTTATATGTACTTCTATTCTAAAATAATTGAGATTTTTTATTGAGCCTTACTATATATTTTATATGAATATTTAAGCTTGTTTTATTGATTCAATTTTTCAATTTTTTTCATTCCTTTTCTTTTTTATTTTAATTTCATCATTGAATTTTTTTTAACAGTTATTTAGGTTATTTTTTATGGGTTAAGTTTACTGGATGGCATCAATACAACTCTCACACGATGTAATTTTAAACTTAAGCTAAGTAAGGAGTTGGGTCAAAAGGTTTTTTTCTAACAATTTTTTTTAATTTTATCCTCAAAATTTTATTACCAGTTGATTAGTTTGTCTTTGGACCGACCAATTCGACTAGATCACATCAAGAAAACTCTCACAAAGTTTAGTTTTAAACCCATGCTAGGCAAGAAATTGGGTCGCAAGGTTTTTTATGTTAATTTCATCTCTTTTTTTCAATTTCATCTTCGAACTTTTATTACCAGTTGGTCAGGTTGTCTTTGTACAGCAAAGTTGACTAGGTCACAACA
>Ga0325410_1008140_pt1 | contig 11365 bp, 6 predicted proteins | sample PopdelMetagenome_16_FD_206182 | JGI IMG/M metagenome (GOLD analysis project Ga0325410, IMG submission 206182) | Populus deltoides microbial communities from Bellville, Georgia, United States - Xylem-PdIQD-R3 | ecosystem: Host-associated > Plants > Phyllosphere > Stem > Wood/Secondary xylem... | reverse complement strand
ATCATGTGCAAATTCAAGAGATCCTATCTGTATAAAAAAAGTTACATGTTCCAATCAAATAAGAACAATGAAAATAGACAGGATGATTATATCAATGCTGAATTTACCAACAAAATTTCAATTAGTAAACAGTCAATGAGGTCAGAGATTAACTTGAGGTTAATAGATTAGAAGTAACTGGAAAAAGAAATCCAATCCTTTTAACTTTAGAAATTTTATAGCATGATCTGCCCCTCTGAAATTCCATCAGAAGTGTCTTATAAGGGTAAGCTGTCGCTAACCTACCAGCTCCTCATTGAGATTTATTTTATTTCAAGCTAAGTTAGGCAGTTGATAGAACAAATTCAAGAAAAGTATAAATGACGTCTATCAGCTGGCCATAAAAATATGGCACCTATGAGCATCCTTAACCATTTAACCTATTATATTTCTTGAAACCATAGGTATAACTTTTAACTAGAGAAAATTGAGTTACTACGTTGTTACTTATCTGTTGCCAAGACTTTAAGCCATTGGCACATACAGAATTCAGTCCCATAAGATTATTGATGAAAAGGAGAAAATGTGAGGGCAATAGCATATCTCACAGCTTCTCAATAATATGCATGCTTCAGAAGGAAAAGTATCTAAAGTCAAATTGAGAAGAGGCTTCTATGTATTAATTTATGTTTAGGATGCATTTCGCTTTGGTATTTGATAGGAGGAATCTGAAGCAAAAATCTTAGTTCAATTTGGGTATTTTGAAACCCTATTAAGTGATTTAAAGCTTATGGATTTGAGCATTTGAAATGACCATATAGATTCGAGTCATTTCAGAAGAGAATAACTAGTATTCCTAATCTTCCTATAAACTCTAAAATCCTGTTCAGGTAGAGTATCTAGAGCCAGGTTTAATTACTCAAATACACGAACAGAAACATAGCTTAAAGCCCTAAAAACTAATTGAAACCCTAAACACAATGGAAAACCCCACTGATTAATTAAAAAAGAAAAAGAAAAAAGAAAAACCCCACTTCAAAGGATTGTCATAAATCCACATTAAAACAAAACAAAAAATGAACAAAATCTAGGAATCCAACATTCATCAATTTGCAAATTCTACGAAATCCAATTCTACCATAAACCAATCAAATGCCTGTGAAACACCCGCACAACAAACAGCAAAATCTAACATCTATAAGGAGAATTTTAAAGAAACAGTGATATGACAGAAAAAGAAGAAGAAAATAAATATATATGAAAGAGAGGAAAACAGATACCATATCTTGCCCATAACTGAGGCTCGATTCCATTGCATTCACGGATCAGAATTGGAAGTTTTGGGTTAAGGGTCTTCAGATCCTTGTAATTCTTCTCTATAAATGTTCTGTCAAAGAAAAACCCATTAATGATAGGATACAATCAATTCAAAATGGCTAAAGAAAATGGAGTCTTGAAATATTGTTGTTAGCAATAACAAATCAATAATAAAAATCGAGAATATCTACCTAGTAGATGAACTTGAAGGAGAAGATTGACATAGAAGAATCCGAAGCTCTTTCAGATTCTTAGAAAGTTGGCCTCTCCATGCCATTATCTCTGCTCTGCCAAAACGAGGTGCTCGGTCTCTTCCAAACCTCGGCCACTATTGTCCTGTTTTGCACTAGAGTAGTTGAGTTTACCCTTTTTTCTTATTAAAAACAATAAAAAAAAACATCGCTTACCTTTGCTGAATTTGATTACATGTCTATATTTAAAATTATAGTGCGATTATTTTTTTAAAATATTTTTATTTAAAAATATATTAAAATAATAATTTTCAATTTGAATTCCTATAGACACATATTTTGCAATTATACCACTTCGTTGTTAGAAAATGTCAAAAGCTTTTAAAAAAATAATTATATTTTTTAATAAAGAAATTTAAAAATCTAAAGCCCGTGAATCTCCGAAAATGAATGGCCAAATGAGCTAAGAAAAAAAATTGCAAGGAATGTCAAGGTTTATGCTTCATTTGTTGGAAATATTAAGTTTGTCTTTGAAAATATAGTATAAAGTTTTTTTTAAAATACTTTTTAATTAAAAATATATGAACATAATTATTTTTAGATTTTTATTATTTTTAATAATAACATATCAAGATTATTAAAAAAATATTAATCTAATACCTTTTTAGAATAAGAAATAATTTAAAAAAAATACTTAAAAAAAACAGGTTAGACTATAAAAATAAACTCTCTTTAAAAAAATAAATATTTTCAAAAAAAAAAAGACAACAATATCGAACAGTTTTGAGGATCCATTTTTATCCTACTTTTCAAGTTCCGCAAGGGAATAGATTTATGGGTTTTTAAAAAAAGAATTATATCCTAAATAATATTATAAATAAATTTGTTTAAAAATAATTTAGATATGGTTGGACGGTAGTCACGTTTCTTCGAGTATTTCATATATTTTTAAAAGTTTTTTTATTTAAAAATATATTAAAATAATATATATTTTTATTTTTTAAAATTTATTTTTCACACCAACATTTCAAAATAATATAAAAAAATTAATTAAAAACATCAAATGTTTTTCAATGGCTGTCCCAAACAATAATTTTATACCCAACGATCCTCTTCACATGAAAAGCAAAATTACTCTTTGGCCTCCTCTCAAAGCCAATTTTTACCCGTCCGGTCCTTCGACTGTACACCTATTCATCCAAGCATCCCTGTCACCCCCGACAAAAACTCCTAGCTTTATTCTTGAGTTTTCTCCCCATGTTATTATTCAAAATAAAAATCAAATTAGATATTTTAAACAGATAATCTCAATTAAATCCATCCATTTGTGAATGTCCTGCTGTAGAGTCGACGGAGAAATGGTTTAGTATGGTACCAGGCCAAAGTAAATTTTGTTTTTAATTTATTTTTTTCTTAATTTTGGAAAAATAATAAAAAAAGAAGAGAGAATGACGTAAGATTGGTAAATTTAATTAGAAATAAGGTGTTTTTTGAAATACAGAAACTACAATTAAGGATGGTAATCCGTAATAGGGACTAGTAAACTAATTTTAATAAAATAAAAGCACCAATTTATAATTTACTCAAACTTTTCACTTAAAAAAAAAACAATAGCAAAGAGGGAAGGTTTTTTTTTTTTATCTCGACAAAGATGCTGGATGATAGAATAGATATTTAAGTCCGATATTTATTATTGTCTCCGAAATAAGAATAATCTAACCATGATTGGGTATTATAATCAAACCAGGGTTAAATCGTTGGGCTAGGTTAGGGTTAGGGTATCATATAAAAAAGGCAGGTAGCGTGCTATCTTTTCCCTGGACTCTCTTTACAGGCAAACTTAAAAATCCCAGCTCTTCTTCCCAGCAGGCGATAGGTCCGTCTCCGTCTTTCCTTTTCTCTCTTTCCCTTTTCTTAAATGTGAAAATCATTCTTTAATTATTATTATCATTATTTTATTTTATTTTATTTTATTTCATTCTTGTGCATTTTGTGATTCTTGTTACCGATCGTCCGATTAGTTATGATTCTGGCTGCTCCCTTTGCGAATTTTGTGATTTTTCTATTTTTAATTATTGTTTTAGATTTTTGCGACATGGATTCTATGTCTCTCTCGTGGATTGCTTTGATTAGCAGTTATACCAAGTTGTTTTTTACTGTAATTCATGAAATCTGATTGAGATTCGAATAAACTTATGTCGTGTTTGAAATTGGTAGCCAAAATTGCTTGTATTTTGCTAAACTTGAATTGTTGTATGATTTTGTGTTTAGCGAAATTTGATTTATTGTTTTTTTCTTAAGTTATTAATATATCGTTTCCCTTTGCTAATTGTTCGTGAACAACTAAAAGATTATATATTCCTGTTCAGATTAGGAATCATTGTGTTATTTGGATACCTTATTCTTTGTTATGTTTATTTAGACCTAGAACTAGTATAGATAAAGCTGCCTTGGGCAATTCTACAGACTTGTTTTATTTCCTATAAATATGTTCTTAAGACTTAACAGGTTTCTCTACAACTCTAAATCTTATTTTATAAGTTCCAGCTTTAATATTTTTCTAGTTTTAGCCATTATATTACTGTTCTTTGATGTTTTCTTTTGATTCCTCTCCGCACCATATATCAGTCCTGGTGGTTAATTATAAAATTGTTGTGCTGTCTTTGCAGGTAAATTTGTCTGTTCTTAAACACGCCACAATGTCAGACGGTCACGAGACTGATAAGAACATTGAGATTTGGAAGATTAAGAAGCTTATCAAAGCACTGGAAGCTGCCCGAGGCAACGGCACAAGCATGATTTCCCTTATCATGCCTCCTCGTGATCAGGTTTCTCGTGTCACTAAGATGCTTGGAGATGAGTTTGGAACTGCTTCAAACATTAAGAGCAGGGTCAATCGTCAATCAGTTCTGGGTGCCATTACATCTGCTCAGCAAAGGCTCAAACTTTACAACAAGGTTCCTCCCAATGGGCTTGTGCTTTACACCGGAACAATTGTAACTGAAGATGGGAAGGAAAAGAAAGTAACTATTGACTTTGAGCCTTTCAGGCCCATAAATGCATCTCTTTACCTCTGTGACAACAAATTTCACACAGAAGCTCTGAATGAACTCTTGGAATCTGATGACAAGTTCGGCTTTATTGTCATGGACGGGAATGGAACTCTTTTTGGGACACTGAGTGGCAACACCAGAGAAGTGCTGCATAAGTTTACCGTTGACCTTCCTAAGAAGCATGGGAGAGGAGGACAGTCTGCTCTTCGATTTGCTCGACTTCGAATGGAGAAGCGCCACAACTATGTGAGAAAGACAGCAGAACTTGCCACCCAGTTCTATATCAATCCTGCCACCAGCCAGCCTAATGTTTCGGGATTGATACTTGCTGGATCAGCTGACTTCAAGACTGAGCTGAGTCAATCAGATATGTTTGATCCTCGACTTCAGGCAAAAATTCTGAATGTTGTTGATGTTTCCTATGGAGGAGAGAATGGTTTTAATCAGGCAATCGAGCTGTCAGCGGAAATTCTTTCCAATGTGAAATTTATACAAGAGAAGCGCTTGATAGGAAAGTACTTTGAAGAGATAAGTCAGGATACTGGGAAATATGTTTTTGGTGTAGATGACACACTGAAAGCTTTGGAAATGGGTGCTGTTGAAACTTTAATTGTGTGGGAAAGTTTGGATATTAATAGGTACCAGTTGAAAAACTCTGCCACTGGTGAAGTTACCATAAAACATTGGAATAAGGAGCAGGAATCCAACCAGGGCAACTTTAGGGATTCAGTAACCAATGCTGAATTAGAAGTTCAGGATAAGACTCCACTGCTGGAGTGGTTTGCTAACGAGTACAAGCGGTTTGGTTGCTCTCTAGAGTTTGTTACTAACAAATCACAAGAAGGATCCCAGTTTTGTAGAGGGTTTGGCGGGATTGGTGGGATCCTCCGCTACCAGCTTGATATGAGGTCATTTGATGAGCTTTCAGATGAAGAAGTTTATGATGATTCTGAATAGCAATCAGCCAACCCCACCCCATTGCTGGTGCAGGAAAATGGGGCTAAAGAGCCTGCACCAGCACGCGCTGCACCGCGCTCGAATTTGCCCAATGCTCAGAAAACATTGTTAAAGATCTAATCAAGGTTCTAATCTATGAACGCATATCATCTATAAAGTATAGTATTACATTTATTTTTGTTTTGGAGGAAAGACCAGTTTCAACATATCTAATGTTCATTTTTTTTAATGAAGGGGACTGATATTTCCGAGTTAAAAAAGCTTAATGTGGTGATGATGCTTGCTTTGTGTCATGGAGCTGCATTTTTTCTGGAGTCTGTATCATGTTCCTGGCTTGCTCTGGAGTCTGAGATGTTACAGAACCAACTTGGTTGATGAGTGGATGAGACTGCAGATATCCGCATAGAACACCAAGGTTGTGTTTTTTATGAATATATACTTGTGCATTTTTAAAAAAAAATTAAGGTTTGTTTGTCTTTAACAAGTTTTTAAACTTATGTGAGATTGGAGATGCCTATATTGTTACCCTAACTTTTGGCTGTCTTAATCTTCAACTATTATAATTGTGTTTATTTATTTCTCCCTCTCTCTCTAAATCTCATTTGAGTTTATATTCTGATCCAAATGAATTAGATAACTGTATTAGCATGATTGCATGAAGTTGGATGTTGTGTTGATTCATGCACTAGTGTGTTAGTTTGTTGATGAAACGAACGTGTGATCTGGCGGTGATGAGATGTTTGATATCTCAACCCCCCCACCTGTCTTCTAAGGCCGCCAACACCGATTGTCTGAGCTCGTAGCCTGTGTCGGTTGTTATTTGTCCCGTGATATGACTCTTCTTTTTCCGGAGAGAAGGTAAAGGAACCATCTCTGCCTTGCTTCTGCTGCTGCTTTATCGATTCATTTCAATGCCACATGACTAGAGTGGAATGTTTTTAGTCCAAGACTCCAGGTTGATGATGAGCTGGTAAATCTCTTCCGTGTTACTATTTTGCTTGCCGTGGATGAAATATATTATGATAATCTCTCTTGCCGCATGCAAAGAACTTTCCTTTTTTAACTTCCCTTGGTACTTTTAAAATTTAAAACTGCCATTTTGCAATAAAACATTGATGGTTGGAGATGGGCTATCCTATAATCTTGGACGCAAATGGATGAATCGTTGAGGTCTTACTGTAAACGTTGGAGATCTTTGAGCCTTACCAGTCAAATAAGCTTGTAGTTTTCTTCTCTTACAAAAAATTTTAATCGTCAACTCTCTCGTACAAAATCAGAAGGATGAAGTTTAATATTCACATCTCATTTTAATCAATTTATTGTTTTATCAATTATTTATATTTTCTAATTAAATATTTTTATTTATAAAATTGGATCAATCAAATGTCTTTATTAATTTTCATTATAAATATAATTATGTGATTTTTTTATGAAGTGATTTGGTGTTGGAAATCGACAAAAATAAATGACATGAAATATCTACAGTCTCATGGAACCAGTTTGAGGAATACGAGTCCTGCGGTAAAAGAGCATTTTGTCCCATCTGGATCTGAATTCGTCGTCCCAGAAGAAATCCTTCACCAATTCAAGGTGATACATTCCAGAAAACTGTTCTAGGGCGCAATATGCTGATGGACCAAACTGAAAATTTAAAGTGAATTTATTCCAGATAATTACGCCACAAGTTCTCTCTATTATTCATATAATTCCCTTTAATTTATCCAGTTATGAGCAAAACAAGCACCTTTTCTATGTTACATGCCTGCGAATATTCCCTCCCGCGGGGAAGCAAGGTAATCCTTCACTGCGCTCCCTCTGCCTCCCTCCATCCCTTTTAAATCTCGAATAAAAAAAGTCGTTTTCGTTTGCCCTACAATTTGTAGCGCTGTCCTTGCATGCCGTTCAAGTAATTAGAGCTTTTAAGTATCAACCCTCCATCCAAGACTTCGAAAGTATGAAATTTGAATCTGACCTGTCATGTCCCAACTCCCAAGGTTGGAACAGATCTACTCATCCCATCAGGCAAGAAAAACTCAGCAATCCATCTCCTCTACTTACCACCTAATCAAATTTTGTACGGAATCATTCGATCCAGTGATATCTGAGAAAAGGATCCTGGAATTCCCCATTTACTTGTCCAAAAGCAAACCTGTTCGTGACCTTCCTTCTGTGTGCCAGGATAGCCATCCTTGTTGTGATTTTGATTGATAGGCATACTTGTTGCGTGTAGAGGACATATCACTATATGTTCCATGTTGTTATTCGCTACGGATGCACAACTCTTCAAAGCTATGCAAGACTTTTCTGTTCTCTTCGGGCATTCAATTTCAGATATATAACTATCTGAATCGTGCATTTTACGCATAAATAATATTCATCTTGTTTTTAGATATAAAATAAAAAAATAAAAACAGACATGCAGGTAAAGATGGCAGCTAATTAGGGCTAACCCATCAGTAAAGTTTCTCTAGGATTGCTCTAAAAATACAGTCGACCTGTATACATCCCCAAAAGGTCAGCAATGCATCGTGGGCAAAAAATAACCGACAAAGAAAGATGGGGGAAAGCTTAAAGAATTGCACAGAAGAGGATCCCTGCAAAACTGATGAAATTCTCAACAAATCCATGACTCCATTGTTACAGCACTCGCCAAGGAATGCCCAAGGCGCATTTCCTTGTTGGACTGGATTGGAGAACAACTCCTATTCCTGACAGAAGAAAAACAAGATTTATTAATAACAGAAACCATTGTGATTGAAGGAAATTCCATTAATATCAGAACCTGTTACCATGGGAGAAACGAGGGACGAAAAGTCAACAATAAAATATAATATAACTTAAAAAGGCATGCTGCCAAAGGGTTAAAAACCATGTGGGTGAAATGGTAGTATGGTACACACTATAAGGAAGAAGGACATTTAAAGGATTGAAACCCCAATAAATACAATACGGAACTTGTATGCCAACGAAAGACTAATCCACACAAAAGAAATTTACAACTATCAACACATTCAAGTTCACAGAGTTGACCTGGACTCCAAACTTCCAGATTAATGCAGGTATTAATTGTCTTCCCATGAGAGCTTTTTCTATTTTGATATGGAAGGACAGATTCATCGTATGAGCTGAGAAACCATATTAACTGTTATCTGAATCATTTCCTATTGTTATCCTCCAAACTTTTTTACACACTAATGAGTCATGGTTATCAACTAGAAGTGGGTTAGAAAGGACTTGGAAAAGGAATTCCTTTTATTATGTGTTGTCAGGCAAGGGGCCAACCAGTCCTGTTGTCTCCACTTCGAATCTGTGCAAGTCAAATTCACCTCAAAAATCAGTTGACCACCTTAAATGCTTGGTAGAATAACATTCCTGTCTTTAGTGCTTCTAAGGGCTGGGAATTAGGTTATGCAACAGTGAGTTCTAGAGCCATTGGCGTTCTGGAGTAAGGAAGTGGGAAGGGGAACATGTCCCATCAGTAGTGCTTAAATTCTTGCATTAAGGGGAGGAACAAGAGAGCCCTCATAGCAGTGCTAACAAATCAATTTTACAAGCACTCAGAAACACAGAAGCCTAAAAATTCCAGCCTCTTAAGCAGATGCTACAAAAAGCTTCGTGATGAGAACTATAAAGGAGAAAAAGAGAGGAGGGTGCACGAGCATAAGGATTTGGAGAAATTAGTTCTGGACCCATATTTTAAGTAGAATGATACCTGTTCCATAGGCGTGGCTTCATTATCCTTCTGTTCCTCCAAATTGTTTGGTTCGGCCTCATTTTGATTATCAGTTGCCATTTTTTCATCTTGTTCTTCGACACTATTTGACCCAGTACCATCCAAAATTTTAAGATCTGCAGGAAGTTGACCTGAGTTCAATGCCTGTTATGCAATAACAATTTGGATGTGAAATGTTAGTGTAGAGATAAAAATGAGATATTGACAGTTTCAATTTCAGGATATTCAAGTAAGCAAAAAGATGCACCTTCTCGAGTCTTGCAACTTCTTCAAGAGTCTGGGAATTGACAATTGCAGCCTGCAAACCAATCATACAACCAAATGAAACAAATGATAACCTGAATTAATCTAAAGAAGCACAGATAGCAAAATATGCAGTATCCATCACAAGGAAGGAAAAAAACCATAAAGCATTATGTAACTTCAAAATTCAAGTTTCTGGTCATTAGGAACAATAATGGTGCTTCACATATACAGAACAGGATGTTCAAGTAAAAGAACATTTAATGTGGAAGTCGTGCCATAACCTCAATCAGGGCCTTTTCAAACATAATTGATTTTTCTCTAGTCCTCATTACGTTAGCTGTGGTAATTTGGGTTGCTTGACAACTGGTATATTGTTTTATAGGCTTTTTTGGAGATTCAGAGTTAGGATTAGTTCTGTAGTTTCAATATTTATTGGAGACAGATAGTAGCAGAAGTTCAAAAATCATTTATTATCCGTGCGTCTTACTAATCCAACATGTGGTCTTTATTCAAGTTTTCCTGGTAAAAAGGAAATGAGATTTTTTTACTTTATTATAGAAGAGTCCGAACTCCAATTTCCAAGAGGTTGAAGATCACAGATAAATCACAATCAAAGGTCTGTGATCTGTTTATTCAGAGACAATAACATCACATTATCGAGATTTAAGAAACCATCAGCTGGTGTGATTGCCTTCTCCTTGGTGTGAATGTGCTTGCTTATGAGCCATAGCTATAATTGCCTCTACACCCTTGTATTTTTCTTTTTTCAGAAATATGCACCTAATTCTTCACAATCACGGCCACTATACAGTCAGTAAAACTCCATCTTTTCAATGTCAAATCCAGTTGTAAATGTGCTTGCTTATGAGCCATAGCTATAACTGCCTCTACACCCTTGTATTTTTCTTTTTTCAGAAATATGCACCTAATTCTTCACAATCACGGCCACTATACAGTCAGTAAAACTCCATCTTTTCAATGTCAAATCCAGTTGTAAGCTACAGCTCTCTCTTCTCCCAAAGAAAAAAAAAGATAGGTTGTTTGATATTGCTACACAAGTACTTTATCTCCGAACATTAGGTAATTAACAGTTCTCATATACAACTAAAAAAGAAAGACAAGGGCATCCCATGTTCAATAGGATGTGCAAAAACAAGTCAATCGGGTTGGATCATCTGGCATTGAACAAAATTTTATGGTTTCCCATGTCTGGTGGGCTCGGCAGATTGAAAATCAAGAATGCCATTTGGAATTTTGGTATTTTAGACAAAAAAAAATTACAAAATGATGTTCATGCTAAGGGCAGATGGGGTCAGTCATCCACAGATGACAACCCAAGTTACCATTATTTCATGATTAGTAACTGGGCTGACTTTCTTTCCCTAAATAATAGAAAAGATAAGGTTAAGTATGGACTGGGCAAAGTTGGAAAGAACAGACAAGCTGAACGCCCCTGATGCTCTAGAGCACATCATAATCATACAAGCTCTCTTCCTTCCAAAATAGATGAGTAGAGAGTGCAAATATAAAGCGCTAAAGACAATGCCAAGACACTTAACATATGTTAGAACACCCTCTACAACTCCACACCTGCTGAAATCTGGTGAGGTTGACATCAAGTAATTAGGTGAAATGAGCATATTACCTTGATTGCTATAATCTGATCTGGTGTGGGGGCAACCACTTTAGGAGCCTGTTGTTCCTCAGCACCTTCTAAAACATTTGGAACCTCACCTGGAGTGAATGTCTTGACAGATTCCCCTCTAGCCTCTTCTTCAACCTCTTTGGATGCAAACAAATGTTCTGCTTCCGCTCTCTCCTACAATTCAATGGAAATATTGCAAGGCTATTCAACACATGAATAAACATAAAATACTATATTTCAAAAA
>Ga0325410_1008137_pt1 | contig 11369 bp, 12 predicted proteins | sample PopdelMetagenome_16_FD_206182 | JGI IMG/M metagenome (GOLD analysis project Ga0325410, IMG submission 206182) | Populus deltoides microbial communities from Bellville, Georgia, United States - Xylem-PdIQD-R3 | ecosystem: Host-associated > Plants > Phyllosphere > Stem > Wood/Secondary xylem... | reverse complement strand
AGTTCATTAACGTGACATCTTTATGAGCAGTATACATGGTTTGGTCCGAGGAGAAAATATGGAGCTCGGTCGAGATTCTGACACTGGTGGACAGGTAAATGCTTCATTTTGATACAAATGAAGGATAATCTTCTATTTGTTAACGTATCCTTTCTCCATTTCATCATGGCTTACACGTTTATAAGCAATTTCTCAGGTCAAATATGTGGTGGAACTTGCTCGTGCACTTGCTAGAATGCCTGGAGTGTACAGGGTAGATCTTTTTACTCGCCAGATCTCCTCCCCTGAAGTTGACTGGAGCTACGGTGAACCAACAGAGATGCTAACTTCAGGCCCTGAAGATGAAGATGGCAATGAGATGGGAGAGAGCAGTGGGGCATATATTGTCAGGATTCCCTTTGGTCCACGCGATAAGTATCTCGGAAAAGAATTACTGTGGCCTTATATTCAAGAATTTGTAGATGGAGCTCTTAGTCACATTCTTAATATGTCAAAAGTTTTGGGTGAACAAATTGGAGGAGGCCAGCCTGTGTGGCCATATGTAATTCATGGCCATTATGCTGATGCAGGTGATAGTGCTGCTCTTTTATCAGGTGCTTTGAATGTTCCTATGGTTTTAACGGGACATTCGCTTGGGAGAAACAAGCTGGAACAGCTTCTTAAACAGGGGCGACAATCAAAGGAGGACATCAATTCAACATATAAAATAATGCGGAGGATAGAAGGAGAAGAGCTTTCACTTGATGCTGCAGAACTTGTAATCACAAGTACCAGACAAGAGATTGATGAGCAATGGGGACTTTATGATGGGTTTGATGTCAAGCTTGAGAAAGTTTTGCGTGCTCGTGCTAGACGTGGTGTCAATTGCCATGGCCGTTACATGCCAAGAATGGTGGTAAGGAAGTGTTTGTAGGTTTTTTTTTTTTTGACATTTTATTACTAACTGCTAAGCTCATGCCTTACCACTTGTCTATGAGTTTAGAGAAAATAGAAATGTGGGAGGCAAGATTGAAATTGTACGAAATTGTACTTTGATATCTTTTACCGCTTTAAGGAATGTTAGTGTTATTTCGTTCCCTAGTGCATTTAACTTGACTTTCAATCATCGTACTGGAAAAGCAAACAAATTTAACTAAAAATAGTCTAAATTCACAACGAAAGATTCATTTGGACCTCCCAAGAAAATACTGATGCAAAATCTCTTTTCAGGTTATTCCTCCAGGCATGGACTTCAGCAGTGTTGTGGTTCAAGAAGATGCTCCTGAGGTCGATGGGGAGCTTGCAACACTCATCAGCAGTACTGATGGTTCTTCCCCAAAAGCAATTCCACCAATATGGTCTGAAGTGAGTGTCACCTTGTGTTTTCCTTGTTGTTTTACATGATCATGAATACAACTATTTCTGCCTCATGGCTAACATCCTCTGACAGATCATGCGGTTCCTTACAAATCCCCATAAGCCGATGATTTTGGCCTTATCAAGGCCTGATCCAAAGAAGAATATTACAACTCTTTTGAAAGCCTTTGGAGAGTGCCGCCCATTAAGAGAGCTTGCCAATCTTGTAAGTCCTTGTATGTGGATTATTACTAGATACTCAATTTGTTTGTTTGATGACATGGGATGATAGTACTCGAGAACTAATATACTCTCATGCAGACACTGATTATGGGAAACAGGGATGATATAGAGGAGATGACCGGTGGAAATGGGAGTGTGCTCACGACAGTGTTGAAGATGATTGACAAGTATGATCTTTATGGGCTGGTCGCCTATCCGAAACATCACAAGCAAGTTGATGTTCCAGAAATATATCGGCTTGCTGCCAAAACAAAGGTTCATTGGCAATGTTTTCAAAATTACATCTGTGTGATTTTTTCATGATTAATTAGCTAAGCAATTGGATATATGTCAGGGGGTTTTCATAAATCCAGCATTGGTCGAGCCTTTTGGCCTTACCTTGATTGAGGTTGGTTTTGATTTCTTGTTTCTTTCATTACCTACCTTCCTTTACTTGTGGAAATGAAATTGATCAATTCATGTTTGAACTGACGCAGGCAGCAGCTCACGGGCTTCCAATGGTGGCTACTAAAAATGGCGGACCAGTTGACATCCATCGGGTAAAAGATGGCCTCCATCTGTTTCATATCTTAATGGACCAAAAAAATAAAAAATTGGCAAGAAGCAACTAGTTGGGATTCTGTTTAGATATTTAAATTTCTCCTCTCCTCCTGTTTCCTCAGTTGTTAAGAAGATGCAAATCATGCAATGGTAACTTGATTATAGAAAATGTACTTTTGTTTCTTATTTCCTGTTTTGGTTGTAGGCACTGAACAACGGTCTGCTTGTTGACCCTCATGATCAGCAAGCTATTGCTGATGCACTGCTTAAGTTGGTGTCCGAAAAGAACTTATGGGCTCTCTGCAGGAAGAATGGCTTGAAGAATATACACCTGTTCTCATGGCCTGAACACTGCCGGACATACTTGACCAGGGTAGCAGCCTGCCGGATGAGGCATCCACAATGGCAAACTGATACCCCAGAGGATGAGATAGCTGCAGAAGAGTCATCTCTCAATGATTCGCTCAAGGATGTGCAGGATATGTCCCTCAGGCTGTCAATTGATGGAGACAAACCTTCTCTGAATGGATCTCTTGACTATTCAGCTGTGTCTTCTGGGGACCCTGCACTGCAAGATCAAGTACAACGGGTCCTAAACAAGATAAAGAAACCAGAATCCGAGCCAGTAGTTTCTGAAGGTGCAAGGCATGAGGCTGTTGTAAGCAAATATCCCATGCTGAGGCGACGGCGCAGATTGATTGTTATAGCTCTTGATTGCTATGATAGCAAAGGATTTCCTGAAATGAAAATGATTCAGATTGTGCAAGATATAATTAAAGCTGTTCGGTTAGACTCACTATTTGCAAGAGTGACAGGGCTTGCTCTATCAACAGCTATGTCATTAACAGAAACAACAGAGTTCTTGACATCAGCAAAGATTCACGCAAATGAGTTTGACGCATTGATTTGTAACAGTGGGGGCGAAGTATATTACCCCGGTACTTGTACTCAAGTAGATGGAAAGCTTGTTCGAGATCCAGATTATGCAGCTCATATAGACTACCGTTGGGGCTGCGATGGCCTAAAGAAAACCATTTGCAAGTTGATGAATACAACTGAAGGTGGGAAACAATCTGATGAGTCTTCCAACCCCATCGAGGAAGACAAAAAATCCAGGAATGCCCATTGCATAGCATACCTTGTAAAGGATCGCAGTAAGGTGATGAAGATATTAATGCATCTGCTGGAAGTTCAAGATGCAGTTTCTTATATATTTTCTTCCTATAGGCATATTTTCATACTAATTTGCTTTTTCAGGTCAAGAGAGTGGATGATTTGAGGCAGAAGCTTAGGATGCGAGGTCTCCGTTGTCATCTAATGTATTGTAGGAACTCAACAAGATTGCAAATTATTCCACACCTTGCATCACGCGCGCAAGCACTCAGGTACTATCATATATTCAAAACTCAGGAATGCATTAACAATCATTCCGATCCCTTCCTATATGCTACAATTTTATGCACAACCAATCCTTCTTCCGTCCCATGGACTGAATGCAGAACTGCCGCCATACAGGCACCCTCATATGGACCTTATAGCACCGGGAAATAATTTTTCAGTATGTTGAGAATGTTGATTTCCATAACTCTCTGTGATTATTAGGTACCTTTTCGTTCGCTGGAGATTGAATGTTGCCAATATGTTTGTGATTCTTGGTGAAAATGGAGATACCGATTACGAGGAAATGATATCTGGTGCTCATAAGACGATAATATTGAAAGATGTGGTGACAAAGGGTTCTGAAGACTTGCTAAGAACCACAGACCTAAGAGATGACATTGTTCCCAAGGAGAGTCCCCTGATTGCTTATTTGAGTGGAAAAGCAACGGCTAGCGAGATCGCTGATGTTCTGAAGCAAGTGTCAAAAGCTTCTGCTGGGATGTGAGATAGTACTGTAATATTGGAGCAAAATTATCATTGTATTCCCTTAACCCTTCCCTTGTCTCAAGATTCAAACTCCTCCCCCCTGGAGCATTTTTCTAGTTTTGGTTTTTAACACGAACGCAGCTAGATAATGACTCCGACTGTGGCAGAAATTCTCTCTTGTTATGTAGATAATTTGGTCTACACAGTCTAGACAGCTGGCCGGCAGGTATTATATTCCTGACAGGATTCCCAGGTACTGTATCAAAAAGCAAGAGGTGGGTTTTTTCTTAAGTGTCTTTTGAGCTATTTTTGTCCAAAAAACCACGATTTGTTTTATTAAAAAAAACAGGAAACAAATTTAAATCCCAACAACTTCTGCGGACAAGAACCTTGGATCTTACGTGCAAGGCCACTGTGTTGAAATCAGCTACTCCTACAAAGCAAACTGCACTAAAACTTGGAACGTTTAAATTATTATATTACTCTAAAAGGAAAAAAGAAAAGAAAAGAAAAGAAAAGGTCGTCCAATCCTCTTCAGTCTAAGTGTAATCACAGTGGAAATGAAAAAAAGGAAACAATTCCAGAAACTATAATTGGATTCTTTCTCTCCACTCACATGTAAAGTGGTCTCCTTGTACAGTAATATATAAAGTTCTTTGATGTGGTTTGGTTTGGTGTTAGGAGTGTTTTTAATTGTAAATAAATTAAAATAATATATTTTTTTAATTTTTTTTATATTATTAATACACAAAAACAAAATGTTTTGTATTTTACTTTGTGTGAATGAAATCATTACTTGTAATTTCGTTAGTTCATTAAAAAAACATCTCTCTGTTATTATTCTAGTCAGTTAAAACCTTTTATTTTTATTTTTTTTAGTTAATTAAGAATAATTTGCCAAATTATAAGAGATACTATTCAATAAAGAGAGGGGATTGTGCGAGCAAAGTGGGGATGGTGCGAGCGAGTTATTATATTAAGTGTGGTTAAATTTTATGTTTTAAAAATGTTTTTTTATTTTAAATTAATATATTTTTAGTATTTTTAGATTATTTTAATATATTAACATTTAAAATAATTTTTGAAAAATAAAAAATATTATTTTAATAATTTTTAAAGTAAAAAATATTTTAAAAATAACTATTATCATATTTGTTTATAAAAATAATAAAAAATTGCCCTGTAAAGATTACTAGTTTAAGTATTACAAATATTAAAATCACTAAAAATTTATATAATTATTAATTTTAAAATTTTAAAAAATTAATAAAGATGAGTATAAATTGACTTGAATATTCATGGATAAAAATATAAATAATAATAAAAAATAAGAAAGGTAAGCTGATGTTGACTACCCAGCCCGTCAGCATTGCGACCGTGTCAGCTTCCTTTGTGTGCCCTCCAAGTCAGCACCTGATCAAGGCCGTATATGGGCCAGCAGCAGTCCACGGACGGTTACAAACTTCCAATTTGCACATCCAGAAGACCCAACCAAAAGCTCCACTCTCCTTCCCATGGCACATTGACATAACCCCTTTGGCAAAGACCCTTCTAAACTCTGTTTCGCGGCCGTTACATACCCGTAATTTCTTCAAAATCGACCGTAAAATTTTAACTGACGCCACCCTACTGATGTTAGCTTACACTTGCAGCACTCACCCGCCTGCCTATCTTTGATTCTGATTCTCCTGTGCTTTTAAAAACCCAAATCGCCAACGCAGAATCCAATTTTTTCTCTCTCTAAAATCCTCACCAGCAGCAGTTAAGCTGCTGTAACCATGGAAGATCTCAATCGGACGGCCCCGAAGCTACCTATCCCGGGAAAGCGAAACATACTGATAACCAGTGCTTTGCCTTATGTCAATAACGTCCCTCATCTCGGGAACATCATCGGCTGTGAGTCATTTTCATTTTATGGAATTTATCTCATTTTTTTCTTCTGATTTTGGTGTCGTTTTGGTTGGTTAGGTGTGTTGAGTGCTGATGTTTTTGCTCGATACTGTCGTCTTCGAGGATATAACGCGATTTATATTTGTGGAACTGACGAGTATGGGACTGCGACTGAGACTAAAGCCATGGAGGAGAATTCCACTCCTAAACAAATTTGTGACAAGTAATTTTCTTTCTTTTTTTAAAATTTTCCTTTTCTTTTAAATTGAATAAGTTATTTTTTACGTATTTGCTGAATTGTTGTTTTGTTGTGAATTTTAAATTGGTTGTGTATTCATAGGTATTATGCGATTCATAGGGAGGTTTATAAATGGTTTAATATAAGTTTTGATGAATTTGGACGCACGTCGAGTCCGCAGCAGACGGAAATTTGTCAAGCAATTTTTAAGAAATTGTTAGAGAATAACTGGCTTTCGGAGAACTCAATGCAACAGGTATAGTCTCATGAGTAATGGCTTATTTCACTGTTTTGTTTGGACGTGTTGCTGTCTAGTTCAGTACCCTGTCTCTGTTTCAGCTCAATTTTGCTGTTTGGTGGTTCATTGATTGATGTGCTTAGCTGTTATCATGATACAGCTGTACTGTGATACATGCGAAAGATTCTTAGCTGATCGGCTTGTGGAAGGTAATTGTCCAACGGAAGGATGTAATTATGATTCTGCACGAGGAGATCAGTGTGAAAATTGTGGAAAGCTTTTGAATCCTACAGAGTTAATAAATCCCAGGTGCAAGGTGTGAGATTGATCTCTCTCTCTCTCTTTTTAGTGAATTCGTTGTGTATAATTTCAGCTATATCTTAGTTTCTGGTAATTCGTGGTCACGTGGTTGTATATTCATCCAGAGTTGGACTGAAATGAATTGCATAACGTAGTAAATAGGCTAAATGTCTAGAAGGCCATTTTACTGCCAAACTTATTACATGACACTCGCTAGATATGGCCATGTTTTCCCTGGGTAATGTCCTAAATAAGAAGTCAGCGAATAAGTGATCATCGACAGTTGTGCCTCTTCCATACATATAGCAATAACATTGTAAGACTGCTGATTTCATTTTGTATTTACTTGTATATTCCGATCTGATATGTGAACAGCAATGTAAAAACACACCACGAATCCGTGATACAAATCACTTGTTTCTTGAGCTTCCTCTACTGAAGGATAAATTAGTACACTATATCGAGAGCACATCTGTAGCTGGGGGCTGGAGCCAAAATGCTATTCAAACAACAAATGCATGGCTTAAAGAAGGATTAAAACCACGATGCATTACTAGGGATCTGAAGTGGGGTGTTCCCGTTCCACTTGAAGAATTTAAGGACAAGGTTAGAAATCTTGTTTAGTATCATTTCCATTTTATCCTATTCAAAGCCTGTTAAAAAGATGTGATTTTTTTATATAAAAAAAAAACCATGCTGAATCTCCCTCTTCTGGTATTTTGTCAAACTAATATACACATAACTGTTCCGTTAGGTTTTCATGTTGTAACTTCAGATTGTATTATTGGTAGGTGTTCTATGTTTGGTTTGATGCTCCTATTGGATATGTCTCCATTACTTCTTGCTACACTCCTGATTGGGAGAAGTGGTGGAAGAATCCTGAGAATGTTGAGCTGTATCAGTTTATGGGAAAAGACAATGTGCCATTCCACACTGTAAGTGTATTGTCCTTCAGAATTTTTGGCCTGCACATGGAAGTTATTATTATCTACATTTTTATGTTTTGATCTTGTGCAATTTTCTATTTGCATTATTTGTATAATGAGATTTCCTTTTTGCTCGAAATTTCCCGTGTCTGAGTGATTTTAGGGCAGATTTGATGTGATTGTTATATTTTCTTTCTTCTGTTTGGTTTTACTTGATGCCTGATGGGCTTTCCATTGTTTGTGCTTCGATGTTTCTTTTTTGGTTGCTATTTTATGTTGAGCTCCAAAATTGCTGTCCATATGCATGGTTTGCCTTGTGATAATGTTGTAAAGTTTCATTTCTTCAAATGTGTATGCATTTCTCTTTCCAGGTGATGTTTCCTTCTACACTTCTTGGAACAGGTGAAAATTGGACTTTGATGAAGACTATAAGTGTAACTGAATACTTAAATTATGAAGCAGGTTTGTCAGCTGTGTTATTGACCTAATTTAGCCAATATGCAATGCTTGGTGAATTTTCATGCATTCAAATGATAACTGATTAGATAACCTTTTGCTTACTAACAAGCTGCCTTTTGCTTTTGACCATTTTGAATTTTCTAATTTTATTTGGCTGGCTAATGCAGGAAAGTTTTCCAAGAGTAAAGGTGTAGGAGTGTTTGGTAATGATGCAAAGGATACAAATATTCCTGTAGAAGTTTGGAGATATTATTTGCTAACCAATAGGCCTGAGGCAATCCTCTTGTTGCTGATAATGCTTTCATTCTGCAGTTGAATATTTCATCATTCAACAGGAAAGTGCTAATTTGATGTGTCTGTGTTGATTAGGTGTCTGACACACTATTTACATGGTCTGATTTGCAAGCAAAAAGTAACAATGAGTTGCTGAATAATTTGGGCAACTTTATTAACCGAGTTCTGAGCTTTCTTGCTAAACCTCCAGGTAGATCAGCTGCGTGAAATTCCATATTAGGTTTCTTAGTCATTTGTTGTTCAGCAAAATTTGTTTCTTGACAAATACATCAGAATGACAATTTTTTTTGTTGGTCGGAGAGCTGAATTGTAGATTTCTATAGCCAATAGCAGGATATTTATTTGTTTGGTTTTAATTATAATTATTAGAATTCTTATCATTTGAGTTTTGATAGCCTTTCCCTCCCTTTCAATTGTGGCATGTTGCTATTATTTGAGCTTTGGTGGTGCTTGTGAAGTGGCATTTTTTTCTAAGAACCGTCTCCTCACTATAATAGATATACTTGAAGCTTCATTGAGCAGCTGTGCGTTTCTCTTTCATTTTCTTTTGAAAATCTTTAGAAAGATGGATGGTTCTTGGAGTTTGTGAGAGGGCCAATTTATCCCTCTAATATGCTTGATACCCTTTTGGACCCCATTGTTTTTCCTTGAAGCATGCAAGCCAAAACACTGTTGGGACATAGTGCATTGCATCACATTAGTCCCAAACTGATCGTCTAGGAACATGAAGGATTGTAAATTCTTGTAGTGGTTTTTTTATTTTATCACTTTACACTTATTTTTTTATGCATTTTTTTGGGTGTAACAAAGCACCAGCATTGTATCCTCAGACCATAGTGACTGACTGTTTTGATCTACAGGTTCAGGATATGGTTCTGTTATCCCAGATGCTCCAGGTGCAGGCTCTCATCCCCTGACAAATAAATTGGCTGAAGAAGTTGGTAAATATGTGGAGCAATACCTGGAAGCCATGGAAAAGGTATCCGTCAATCATTGTTTTGCAGGATGTGGTTGCATGTAACTGGCATCATTCTTACACCCCTGTTTGTAATTTTCTAGGTTAAATTAAAGCAAGGATTGAAAACCGCAATGAGCATTTCTAGTGAGGGAAATGCATATCTGCAAGTAAGCCTGGAATATTTTTGATCTTTTGGATTCAAAAGTTTCATTAGTTGTGTTTTTTCTAATTTTTCTGTTCTTCAAGGTGGGAACTGATTTCTATTCCATTTCCCTGTAGGAAAGCCAATTCTGGAGGCTTTACAAGGAAGACCAACCTTCTTGTTCTATAGTTATAAAGACTTCATTGGGTCTAGTATATCTTCTCGCATGTTTGTTAGAACCTTTCATGCCATCTTTCTCTGTTGAGGTATCTTGGCTACCGTATTCATCTATACTCAGCACTCATGTGAATGTCTTTTATTGTTTTTATGTGCTGAGACATTTTTTTTAAATTGGATATAAGGTCTTCAAGCAGCTTAATATGCCCCCTGAACAAGCTTCACTATGTGATGAGAAAGGTGATATGGATAAGGCAAAAAGACCCTGGGAGATCCTACCTGCTGGGCACAAGATTGGGACACCAGAGCCCTTGTTCAAGGAACTGGTATAATATGTTATGTCACATATGGTTATGTGCATGTGTGCGTCTGGGTGTTGGTTTGATTTTGCAGGTGTTTGCATGTGTGTGTTTGTGCTTTGATGGTGATGGAGATGGTGGTGAAGATCAGCATAATTTTACCTTTTCTTTGGGCCTGCAACTAATTTAAGTAACTTCATATTCATACAGAAAATAGAAGAAGTGGAGGACTACAGGAAGAAATTTGCTGGAAGTCAGGCTGACAGACTTGAGCGGGAAGAAGTTGAAAAGGCATCTAAGCTTGCTGAGGAACTGAAGAAAAAAGCTACAGGTTTTGATCTGCTTGCAGCCATTGTGCTCATCTGATTAGTTCTGATGGTGGCTAATTTGAACCAAGTCATTTATTGTGGTTGAAAAAATACATGTTCTTATCAACCTGAGTGTTTGCACCTGCTTATGATCACTGTCGGGAAGTTTATTTCCATATTATTTACCAAACTTAATGCAACAGTTGGTGGGAAGAAGCAGCAGGCCAAAAAACCTGCTGGTGAAGCCAAATCAAGGGGCGCTGTTGAACCAGAAATCTCCATCACAAGACTTGATATTCGTGTTGGCCTAATTAAGAAAGCTCAGAAGCATCCTGATGCTGATTCCCTGTATGTGGAAGAAATCGACTTGGGTGAAGGAGACTGTAGAACGGTTGTAAGTGGACTTGTCAAGTATATACCTCTTGAGGAGATGCAGGTATAAATCTCTGCCACCATAGCTCTTAATAATAGGATACTTTTTTATGTTTACAAAATGCCACTCAGTATACTAGGTTGTTGATTATTATGATCATTTGGCAGAATCGGAAGGTCTGCATCCTTTGCAACCTAAAGCCTGCAAATATGAGGGGCATCAAGTCAGAGGCTATGGTTCTTGCTGCTTCCAGTAGTGACCACACCAAGGTAAGCAAACCGATCACTACCTTTTGAATTGTCATTGCATCATATATACACTATCCTGAGGTCACACTTCCAAGTATGAAATCATTCTAACCTTCATAATGGACTTGGAATACGAACTATTAACCTATGACCACAAGCGGCGCACGGATCTAGCTGTTGAAATGTTTTTTAATTGCTGGTCCAATTTTACCATTTCCGGTGATCTGGTAGGTCGAATTGGTTGATCCACCCCAATCTGCCATTGTTGGAGAGAGAGTGACATTCCCAGGGTTTGAAGGTGAACCTGACGATGTCCTAAACCCTAAGAAGAAAGTCTGGGAGACACTACAGGTGGATCTGCAAACTAACAGTGACCTGGTAGCCTGCTACAAAGATATTCCACTAACCACATCTGCTGGTGTGTGCAAGGTTGCAACCATTAGCAATGGTTCCATTAGGTAGATAGGTCCAGTTCAGGATAAAGCCTCCGTTTAGTGTTTGCTATTACCACTGTAACATTTCGTGTAAAAATGAC
>Ga0325410_1008131_pt1 | contig 11372 bp, 6 predicted proteins | sample PopdelMetagenome_16_FD_206182 | JGI IMG/M metagenome (GOLD analysis project Ga0325410, IMG submission 206182) | Populus deltoides microbial communities from Bellville, Georgia, United States - Xylem-PdIQD-R3 | ecosystem: Host-associated > Plants > Phyllosphere > Stem > Wood/Secondary xylem... | reverse complement strand
ACCAATCTTATAAAGTTGTTCTTGAAAAGCTTGCTGCCATAGACTTTAGCTTTCTCAAAGCTGGTCTGGTTGCTAGGGTTGCTACCAATATCAACATCTCTATAGTTGAGAAATGCCTCCCTTGGATTGCTGCTGACATATGGTGTCATTGTATCATACAATTGTGTTATCAAATCTATGTGATGGTTGGCAGCCTCAATTCCTTCTTGATCACTCCAGTCTATGGAGTACTGAATCTTGAACAGGTTTCCAGCTCTGTGAGGAAATGCAGTTGCTGTAGCTGGAATCTCATCCATTCTTCCTCCATAAGGATTCCATTGCATCCATACTCGCTCTACCTTGATCATCATCTTCCATATTTTTTCCAAGCCTTTCTTTGGGATGGCTCTTTGTACATAATCAGATTTCCTTTTAAAAAAGCTTGCTCGGGCAGGCCTATTGAGTAGAGTTTCAATGGATGTTCCATTTGGAAGACCGAACCAGTAAAGTGTGGATTCTACCCAGCTCATTTCATTGCAATCTTTCTGCTGCAAACCCAATTCAGGGAAGCTATTTTTCATCAAGGGAAGAAGTTTGCAGCTCGGTCCTAGAAAGAGGCCAATGAAGGAAACCCTAACAGTCTTGTTACTCCCGGAGCTTCCATCGACTACCCGTGGCATTACTCTTATGAAAAGTTCTTTGTCTAGTTTACTAGCAACGTCTTGCCACCGGTAAACAACATCCGTTGCACCTTGCTCCAACGTCTTAGAGACAGTAAATGTTGTCACTTTGGGAGGAACATCAACCAAATTGATCTTCCAAGAAAGGATGACACCAAAGCTTGCACCACCACCTCCCCTGATTGCCCAAAACAAATCTTCTCCCATGGACTTTCTATCAAGGATCTTGCCATTGACATCAACTATTTTCGCGTCGACGATATTATCAATCGAAAGACCATGTTTTCTCATCAAAGGCCCATAACCCCCACCACTGAAGTGTCCTCCAGCACCAAGAGTCAAGCAAACACCAGCCGGAAAGGCAAGCACGTTGCTCTTATTGGCAATATTATAGTAAAGTTCACCGGTAGTTGCCCCGGATTGAATCCAAGCCGTCTTCCCCGCAACATCTATGTCGATAGAACGGAGGTTAAACGTATCAAGAATGACAAACGGAACATTAGATACGTATGACAGGCCTTCATAGTCATGGCCACCACTACGGATTCTGATTTGCAAGCCATTAGACTTTGCACAAATAACAGTTGCTTGGACATGGGATTCATGCGTGGCAGCTATGATTGCAAGCGGTTTCGGGGTTGTTGAGGTTAGAAATCTGCTGGCTTTTGCATATGCTCGCAAAGTAGGTTCGAAAGAGGAATTAGTAATACTGTAAATGGCTCTAGAAACAGGGTAAGAGGAATCACTGTGGCTAGGAAGGCATTTTAGAAACCTGTCAAGAGATGTTTCAGAAGTTGCTAGCGGTACTAAGACCAATAGAAGTGAACATACTAAGAGTCTCAGAGACATTGAAGCCTTCATTGTTTAAGGATATTATGCTTCAGGCTTCATTAGCAGACACATTGCATGCCTGTACTTGTAGGAAGCAAGAGAGGAAGGCAACTCTCTATTAATTAGTCCAAAGAAACTGCATCACAAAATATTCAATGCTTTCTCCATTAATCCAAAGTAACAGTACTAGCACAAAATATTCAATGCTTTCTCTATCTTGCGTGTCAAAAACTTTGAATATTTAATTTGTATATATCTTGGAATGTTTCTTTTCAGAAATTCAAGAGGCTGACTGACGCATAAAAAGTCTTGTATACTTAGCTGCCTCACACATTATCATAAATGCATTGCAAAGGAAGAACTTTCGCAATTCTATGGTCCATTATGCACACTTGTAGGGGTATGTTCTGGCTTGATAACAAGTTGTGAGAAAGTTGAAAAAACCCGGCCGGTTATAATTGGGTTGTAGATTGAATAAGTTAATTCGGGTTAATTAAAATAATATTATTATAATTAAAAAAATCAAATTAAATTTTAACAAAATTAACCTAGTTTGACTTTATCAATTCTTACTTAAAAAACTTGGTCCGATCAGTTACCAGGTTAATCTGTTATATACAATTGAGTTTAAGAATGCTGATAGGAAAGACTTTTGAATTAATAGCGTTTAAATATTTAAAATAAATTTTAAACTCCTTATAATTAAGATTAAGATTGTTACGTGCGTTCCTTAATTTGGTTTAAGTTAATGTTGTTCAGAATTATTATATCAAAATTTTCAGTTTATAAACCAATCAATGAATGAATATAGAACAGTAAGGAATCAAATATAAAATACTAAATATTACGTTTAATTAGCGAGATAATTAAAAGGGGTTGAATCATAGTTAAAGAAAACCAACTGGTATTTTACCTATTTCAAGTCCTATTTCAGAGGTTGGGTGGGTACAAGTTAAGTTAGATCAACTTAAAATGCTATCGTATCAAGATTTTTAAAAAATAAAAATCAAAAATCAAAATAAAATGATTTTAAAAAAGTTAAACTAAGTTTAGCCGGATAAAAAACCAGATCAATCACATTTGATCGGATCAACTTTTATCTAATTTGATATAAATCTTGGTTTAAATTAGGTTTTAGATCAACAGATTATTGAGTTGATTTATCATTCAACGCTGAATTTAATAACACTGGATTGAAGCAATGAAAAAATTACTATGAATTATATGTCATATTCCAAACAATGGAAATAATTATTTAATTTGAATTTATGATAGCTACAAGCATTTCTATGTGAAAGAGATGAAGTCAAGACCAGATATATAGTTCAAAGCTACGGCCTGTTTTTGCCAATTATACAATTTTTCAACATCATGTCGCCTTCATGAAATATATAAATTTGCGGACCAAAACAAATATATAACTGGTCATTTAATCAAAACCTTTGTTTCCAAAATTTCTGTACCTTTCTTCTCTTTTGGAGAGATCTTGTCGCTATTAAAATTTAATTTAATTTTCTTTAAAAAAATTAAAAGAACATCATTTTGAGAGTGTTGTAGACATTGAAGCATTCATTTTCAGGTTTTGTCTCTCAGTTCCAGGCTGCATGTTCAGACAAATTTGATTGCTGTGTGGGAAAGACAGGAAGCCAACTGTATTAGTGCAAGGTAGTGCAAATTAGTTACTGCAGAGAACTGTTAGAATTCTAAAATGTTAGGATCACCCTGTAGACTCGAACCGCACGGTAAGGTTTTATAACTAGGATAATCTTGACTAATCTTCCAATTTCTTATGATAATTGGAGGAGTGCTGCTATTACATAAACAAATTATTAAACCTAGCTGGTTGGTTCACACATGACCACAACTGTCAATTACAAAATATATTGTCCGAGAGAAAGAACAAGCTAGCTATATATAGTCCTTGTTATAATGATTGTCTTGGAATGATTGTGGCTCACAGTTCTCAACAGAACCATCACCAATCATGCAATGCAAGCCTGTGCCCTCTAATACATTAATGAACATGTTATTTCTTTTACTATAATTCTCAAAGCCTAGCTAGTTGGTGACAAAGCAGGAGGGGTCTTGCTCCCTCCTCGCATCCGCGCACGCATGCTCGTATATAACCATGCACTGCTGACAATTAATTATGAATAAATATAATATTTCGTCAAAATCTTTAAAAAACTCAAAAAAATAACTATTTATGCATTTGATTCTTTATTTATAATTAAACATTTATTCACTTTGCATCCATAACTATCTTGTAATAACTTACCATTACTATTATCATTATTGCTCAACACTCAGGATTTGGTGCCTTGTCTTAGGGGACCTGCAAGTGGAAACCTTAAGCCTACATGCCTTTCTTTCATGCCTGCTTGGCTTTTTTCCGCCAGTCAGTCTTGTGCATTTCTCTATTGAAAGTGGCATTAATTGCCCTAACTGTTTGGAGCTTTTACCCATAGTTTTATCAATCTAGGAAAAAACTCGAGTTTTAGGTTGCGAGAATCAAGTTTCATAAAAAACCAGTCTTAACCCCAGATCAACCCACCTTAACATTAATCTAGTTCTAAAACAATGCTTTTACCATGCAATCTTTTAGGTCTTTATATTCCGAGGAGCTAGACTAGTGTTGATCGCGCTTAATTTGGTACTGTTTAGCTTCAAAAAATGTCTTTCATTCTCATCAATCTTTTCACATCTTCTACTCTCTTTTTTCTCTATTTCTTGAAACAAAAAAATAACATAATAAATTGAAAAAAAAATGAAATAGATGAAATAATTAAGCTATAAATGGATTTAATAACGTATAAATTAAATATATAGTTCATGAAACTATGAACACTAGTTAGTCAGCCAACATAACCTACAGGGACTTGGTTATAATTGAGTCCTGCTCAAAGTCTGCATTAATTTCCAAAAAAGAATTATAACGTAAGCATAAATGATAAGAGTGCAATGACAACAAAGCACCATTATTTTCAGAATATTTTGCAATGGCAGCCAGGAACTGGCAAGGTCAAGAGCCATTTGGTCAACATTCTTATAAAATAGAATCTTGTAACCCTAGCAGCTTCTTCAATGATCTCTTTCGGTGCTTCATACACCCACTCAAGGTTTGACTATGGCAGAGCTCTACGCAAAGTTCAGTTCAACTTGGCTAAATGAAATGATTCTGGAGGCAAACAGCACAGTCCCCATTCTCAGAAAACCAGCTTTATTGAACATGAACTATGATAACCGATGGGTATGAAGAAAAGGGTAGAATCAATATAGAAGCTATACCAGCGCCAGGGCATCGTATTATTGAGATATTATTGGTTGGAATACATGTAATGAATTGGCCGCTCCTAACACTATATATTAGAAGTTGAAAAAATTTCTTTATCTGAAACCCCACTTCTAAGGGAGAATATAGAAGCACAACTGGAGTCGGTGCTGCGTGGGGGTCTGAGTTAAATTTCTGCTATGGACTCTTCCCTAAATGTTCAAGAAGCCATCACCAAAGGGGATCCATACCCATTTTGATGTGATTTTTGCCATCTCCATGCAGTCTGTAAGCTCTTCTGGAGATCCGTGTATTGCGCTGTCCAGTTCAGCTCACGGTAAATTTTTGATGGGTCACTGAATACTTCGGCGTAGTCACCAGGACGGCGAGGTAAATAGTCAACTTTGATATCTACACCAGTTGCCTTTTTACATGCCTTAACAAACTCCTTGACTGATCTACCTGATAATAGTAACAAGAAACAAACAACAGCTTGAGAACACAAGACTGAAAAAACACTTAGAGAACAGTGAAACTTGATCACCCACCCTTTCCAGTGCCAACATTGTAGATTCCTACTTTACCAGGCATTGCCTTTTCAAGTGCTTTAACATGAGCATCAACAAGATCAGTAACGTCAATATAATCTCTTATACAAGTTCCATCATGTGTCTTATAGTCTGTTCCTTTAACCTGCAAAGTGAAAACAACAACACATTCTGAGAATTTCATTCTGAGTAATGTAAATACAACAACAGATCAGGGCATGGCACAAAGAATATGGAATCAGGCAGATATTAGCAATCTATAGTTACGAAAACTCAATAAATGTCCCAATAGCCTGATTCCCAGACTCCCAAAGAGTCCAAATTTTCAGCAAGGAAATCAACACCTAAAACTAAACCAGCCGAGTTCTGAAAATCAAAGTAACAACAATTACAAAGCAGGAAGGCACAGTGCTCTACATTCTTTTTCTAAAAGATTGAATGAAGAAAATCTCCTTTTCACCAGGAATTGCAGAATCATACATTTCTACCAAAATACAAACTGAAATTTCTACTTTTTTCGCAGGTTAGCCTTGAAATAACTCAACAGTCAAGTTGCAATTTTGGTCTAAAAGGGAAAATTCAAGGTAAAAGACAAGTAAAAGTACCTTCAGCCCAGGAATAATACCACGAGCTGCATCGAAACAAGCACCGGAAATTCGTCCATGCTCACGCAGTTCAGGTCTAGGAGCCTCACCTAACCTGCCATCTGGATCTGATCCAATCACATTGAAGTATCTGAAAGTTGATCGAAAAAGCATTCATCATTTCATACCCTTTTAAGAGTGAGCAGTTCTCATTATTTAACTTTCATTTAATGGCGGGATGTTGCTTTAAAATATCAATTTTGTATTCAAAGCCTCATCTTCTGCAGTTAGTTCAAAAACTGAAGGGCATTTGAGGAATACTTTAAAAAAAACGAGAAAAAAAAACAGAGATCAGCTAGTAAATTGAACGAAAAGCATTTGAGAAATACTTCAAAAATAACAAGTAAGAATATGCCAGCTATTGGAAAGTCAATAATTCAAAGAAAAAGGTATAAGGATACTCAACACCAACCTCAATATCATAATTGCCATGTCTGAGTTTTTAGAAAAATCAAGGATGATATCTTCTGCCATCTTCTTAGCTTTTCCATATGGATTAATGGGTACCTGAGTTGAGGGACAAACATAATTCAGTCATCTATCATGTAACCTGATAAAAAGGAAAGCAAGTTGTAGCATTCATTCTTGCGCTCTCTTGTCCTAAATGAAACTGTAGACTGGACAAACAGAAGAAAAAAGAATGCCAGTTAGAAAGTTTTTAACTCAAACCTGTGGAGTTACTTCAGTAATCGGCATCTTTTCAGGCTCCCCATATGTTGCACATGTACTTGAATATATCAAAGTCTTTACATCATTTGCAGCCATTGCCTCCAACACCACCAAGGTATTTGATGTGATATTGTGATAGTACCTGCACAACAAGGACAAGCATATCATCATTTTGGTCATTTTGGACACATGATTACGGGTATTGATTTTGACAGAGAATATAGGTTTTCAGTTAGAAGATGATCCATATCTATACAAAGTGAAATATATGATAAAAGAAAATCTCAAGACTTGATTTACATTATATCAGTTTTCAAAATCAATGTTCTGTACGTATTCTATAGCTTCCAGTGGATTTTCTATGATTATTGGACTAAGAAACACAATATGCAAGATACAACAGAATTTTCAACCAAAATTGGCTTCCCTGAGCTATTAGGCAGTAAGATGCCCAGTAGATTTTAATAACAAGCCCCAAAGAAAAGGTTGTCATGGAAGAATTGGTATCATATGAATACTGCAACAAGTGATGGTATTCTTGTAGATAGGAACCCTGAAGGAACTCATGGTGGTAGTAATGGTGATGGAAACAGCACTACCAGTGGGAAATGCAGCAGCTGGTGTAGTAGTGTCAGTGGCATAATGGGATTGTCAACTTTAGAGGCGGAAAACAAAGATTATTCCAATTAGGATTAGTAATCAGGAAATCAAGAAACTCTACCAGCCAAGCAAAAGTTTGTGGTCCCCGATACTTAGCAGATAGCCAGTTGTAGCAGGTTGAAGAAGGGCAATGGGTATTCATATTTGTTCTGTGCATGAGTCACCATAGGCATAGTGATACAAATACTCATGCAAGCTAAAGCAGCAAGTCTTATAAACCCAGGCTGCACAGAATATGTGCAGTTACCTGTCAAAGAACACAACTTTTTTCTATCCCACTGGCATAAATTTTCACTTTCAAAGAAAAGAGATTTTAATCATGGCTAATTACTCTTCTAATTCTTTCCTTACATTTACTTCCCCCTCATTTTCCCTAACTTATAGAAGGACACGTAAAGTATCAAATAAACAAAATAAGATTCAAGGTTCCATTTAAACATCCTTAAAATAACATGATTTCTGGAAATTCCATTGTCATGCTTTTAAGTTTTGAACCCTAATATCAATGATTACCAGCATTAGAAGATAATTTCCTTCTATTCTTTTAATGTTTGTTCACTTCTTAAAAAAGAAGTTCCTTTGCCTTCAATTTTTTCAAAACAACACCATGGAGCTGCTATTCTGCAATAATTTGATGCCTGTTATCCCATCATCTAAATCTTACTTGCAGTTCTTGTATGCAAATCATAGAATCAGGCTATCCCAAAAATCCCTTGTATGAAAAGTGGTTTCAGTGATACCTTCCTTAAACTTCTTATTATTCCATGTGGCAACGGGAAAAGAAAACCTAAACTTGTAATCACACAAACACAAACTATTTTGCACCAAGTTCAACAGGAAACCAAAACGAAAGCTTACTTCAGGGGTTCCATGGTGCTTTCCCCAACATATGCAACTGCTGCAAAATGCATCACAGCATCAAATGCATTTTGTGAGAAGATAATGTTAACCTGGGATTTTGGTGAAGGAAACATGTTGCAACATCCAAGTTCAGCTATCTTTATAAACAACCTAAAATCAGCATTATACATTTTATATATCAAATTGTAAGGATACAGTTTTAGGATCTCCCAGGTCAGCATATATAAACTGAAGCCTCCCGGGCTCTGGAAATAATTCTTGTAAAACCTTGACTGCACCTATGTTTCCTCGAGAAAGGTTGTCCTGTTAACAATATGAAAATCTTTACATTAAATATATAGAGATATTAACATCACAGGTGATAACAGGATCTTTCACGTGATAACAGATCCGAAAGGAAGTCGATATGTTTCATGTAAGGAACATACCACTATGGTTACTCGGTAACCATCCTTCAAAAGTCGCAATGCAGCATGGGAACCAATGTAGCCAGCACCACCTGTCACTAGGACATGGATCACCCCTTCTTCATGCAAAGAGAACTGAAAAACAAATCATCAAGTACGTTAAAAAAAATGTCATAAACTCAATTTGTAATTCAATGGCCGAACATAATTGAGATTTGGACAACTGATTTCACGTTTGAAAGAGGCGCGCAAAAAAATCCAAATGCCCTTTACTGGAGAAGTAAAGGTGGCAATACAATTCTGAGAGTGAGAGACCCTGTATTTTCTAGGGGCAAATAATAAACATGCTTCAAGTTTCAAAATGCTATTTCTGCAGCTTCAGGGGGAAAAACAGGATGCCTGGACGCAATCAAAATGTCTGTTAATTATTTTTATGTCAACTCTTCCACACCAAAAGAGTATTGACTTGACAGAAGACAAATGAACAAAGGATCAAGGAGTTACCGGGCTTGGAGAATAAAAGGTCGGAGATTGCTTTAGCATAATTATACATAAAGCTGTGAGGGTAGCAGCCAAAAGAATCTTTCCTACAACGTTGTTTTTCCTTTTTGGATCTGAATAATCCATGCCTGCAACAGAATGAGCAAAACCAGAAAATCAAACCCCGAGAGCAACTAGCAGCTTCATATAATTCAAGCAAACAGAAGCCAACCAAACAATTGCATCACCATAAACATCAAGGGAGTAAAGAGGGAGCATTTTGATATCAAAATGTAGAGCCATGAAACAGACCTCCAAGAGATATAGATCTATTGGACCTTGGCTGAGCTCTGGTCCTGCCAAAGTTTAGCATTTGGAGAGTCCTTCAATTCCAGTCCCTTTCTCTCTCAAAACTAAGTTTCAGTATCAGTGATATTCTGCTCCAGTCTGCTGCAATGAAATCAAATTCAAACAATTAGCAATGATAGAGTTTGAAAAAGAAGAAACCAAAAGACATGAAAGGTAAAATCAGAACCAAAAGGAAGAACAGCTGGGCCCTATATAAGTATTTGAAGCCAAAACAAAACAAAGAGAGCAAAAGCTTAAACACTACAAGTAAAAAAAAAATACAATTCAAATGGGGAAAAACAAAAACCCAGGAAAATTCACCACTCAATTCAATTCTTTACAATCTGAAACCAGTTAAAAGAGAGAAAAGGAGAAGAATTTCAAGATCCAAAAAAACCAGTAAACACAAGAAATCACTCCTCAGAACTCCATTTGTTACATAAAAAATAAATCAATTAAAAAAAATGCACAGACATAGCAATTGTTTGTCAGGGCATGTCTGATACCAGAGATTAAAAAAAAAAAACAAAATTCTGATATCAGAATGTCCACCATAGACAACCCAGAAAGACAGATGATGAAGCTTCTAACAAATATAAGGGGAAAAAAACATTTTACAGAGAGAAGAACAAACCAAATCCCAAAATGGGAATTCCTCGAGATCCAAGAACACCAATCAATCAAAACCCATTTCCAAAAACACTGAAAAAATCCCAAAAATCACACCTTTATCAAAAAAGAGCTAGTCAATCAAAACAAGAACAACAAAAAAGCTCAAATATTTAGCAGCAGCAGTCTACTTAAAAGAAAAATACTTAAATTCTAACATCAATACCACTAACGAACTTCCCGAAAGAAACCAATTTTCCTTATCAAGAACCAAAAAAAGATCTATCTTTACTGTAGATACAAATATACAGCAAAGAATGGAAGAAAACGCTTGAAATTTAAGGACATGCACTCACATGAGAAATGACGCAGAACCCACAAAAAGATGATCAAGAAAACGTAAAAAAGAGAGAATTCTAACTACAGAAATAAATTAAAGATTTTTAAAGAGAGAGTAAAACTTGTAGGAATTTAGAGAGAGAGAGAGAGAGAAGCGTACAAGTACAAGAAGAAAAAAAGTGAAAACGAGAGAGGAGGGTTCCGGTTGTTAAGGTACGTTTGAATGTGTAAGAGAAGAATTGTAGTCATAGGCGAAGAATTCTCTGTGCGTTCCATGTTGTCATCGAATGAGAACATGAGAAAGAGAGCGGAGGTTTGAAAATTCAATTAGAAAAATAATTTTTTTTAACACTAATTATTTCGTGTTCAGTATTTGGATGTTATTTTTTAAAAATATATTTTTAATTTTTTTAAGTATATTAAAATCATTTAAAAAATATTAATTTAATATTTTTTTCAATTTAATTATATTTTTAAAATACATTTAAACTTCATGAAAATAAAATTTTAAATTAAGTGTTTGTTTCGAGCTGTTTTGTACCGAGTTTTAATAAATTTTATTTTTTTATTAATATTTTTATGTTTTTAAATTATTTTAAAATATTAATATAAAAAAATTAAAAAATATTATTTTAATATATTTTAAAATAAAAAATATTTTAAAAAACAATACCACACTTTCCATTCTTTATATTCCAACTTTTTAATATCGGTTTGGCGACGTGATAATTGTGGCGCAGTCTGAATGTAAAGTGTTTTTCATTCTGAAATGCATCAAAATGATATTTTTTTTATTTTAAAAAAATTATTTTTAAAATCAGCACATCAAAACAATCTAAAACATAAAAAAAATTAGCAATGAATTCAATAATCAATGAATTCAAAAATCTCAATGGAATCATTTGCTACATGTGTACCCAAAAAATCAATTCAAGAAGGATTGATAGTATTTTGCATTTGTTTTATTGATTTATATTTTGAGCTGAATTTTTTTAATTTTTTAAAGCACTGGATTCATATGAAAAGCTGTATTTTTAGAATTATTA
>Ga0325410_1008130_pt1 | contig 11372 bp, 6 predicted proteins | sample PopdelMetagenome_16_FD_206182 | JGI IMG/M metagenome (GOLD analysis project Ga0325410, IMG submission 206182) | Populus deltoides microbial communities from Bellville, Georgia, United States - Xylem-PdIQD-R3 | ecosystem: Host-associated > Plants > Phyllosphere > Stem > Wood/Secondary xylem... | reverse complement strand
TTATAAAAGAATGGAAGGACACGTGGTGCAATTTCTTGATTTAGAGCAAGGGGCCTGGACCTTGCTTCTTTAGAAGACCTTGCAAACTCTTTCATATCACCATTCAAAATCTTGTAAGAGGTGCCTCCGATCCCTTGCTTCCTCAAACGCTTCTCTTGGCTTTTCGGCTTCAGCCAAAAAGTGTGAGCAACTCTAAACACAACATAGAGAGATAGAAGTAAAGAAGAGTACAGAAACCCTCTGAAAATAAAATCTTCCATTTTTGTTTTTTGGGTTGGAAACTGCTGCTTCAGCAAACTTGGGATCGATGAACTTTGATGGAAATGAGACCCGATTGGTGAAGAATTTATAGGGTTTTTTTTTTTTTAGATTAACTTAGGTATATGGGTAGCTTGGGTGCATCTCAACTAATTCTACAGGTTCTGAAGTTAACGATCATGTAAGCCTTCAGTGACCTTGAAATTTGTAGAACTCGAACCGGTAACCTTTACAAAACAAACTCAGGAATTGACCAGTTAATCTACACCTTTTTTTTAGATTAACTTGGGGGTTCGGGCAGCTTACGTGCATCTCGACTAATCTTACGGATTCTAAAGTTAACGATTATGTAAACCTTTAGTGGCTCTAAAGTTTATAAAACTCGAACTGGTAATCTCTAAAAAATAAATTCAGGGCTTTACCTCTTAAAGTTAAAATTTATAGTAATTTTGTTAGCTCCTTTGAGCTTGGACTTTATTGCTTTCTTTTTTTTTATTTTTTTAATAATATATTTATATATATCAACTATACAATGAAACTCTATATGAACACTTTTCACCAATTAAAAATAGTGGTTGGTAAAGTGATTTGATATTTATTTTCTTTTTAAATAAGATATTGAATTTGAGTTTTATGAATAAAATATTTTATTATTGAAAAACATTTTATTTTTTATTAGATTAAATCAACTTAATTAGATAAGTTAGGATTCAATAAACTTCTAAATACCGGGATCTAGAAAGAAAAACACACACTTGTCACTAGTTGCTAAATTAGAGAGTGGTGACAATACATTATTAATACATGTATTTTTTATATCAAAATTAATTTTTTTAATATTTTTTAATTGTGTTGATGTGATAATTTTGATTCTTTAACACAATAATTGTGACCCAGCAACATATAATTATTGGTCTTGATATGACGGTTTGAGATCGTAATACAAGCTGTATTCTATGAAATTCTTTTAAAAAAATTGATTTAAATTTAATTTTTTTATATTTTCAGATTATTTTAATGAATTTATATAAAAAATAATTTTTTTAAAATAAAATAAAAATTATTTTAATATATTTATAAATAAAAAATACTTTTAAAATCAACCAAGATGATATTTTTAAATACCCCCACCGAAACCCATCCCATCAAGATTCCAATAAAATAACAGAAGGAAATTGTATTAGTGAGGATCAAGCCACAAGCCAACGTCAACCTTTTGTATTTTCTTGACAAACTTAACCCATCTCTTGTTTCATTGTTCCACAAACACCAAAATCACGTGTGTTGATTTCAAGAACAAAAAAAATAAAAAGTGAAAACGACAGAACCGGAATATAAATCCTAAATTGCCTTGCAGCCCAAGGGTATGAAGATTATTCTCACGTGATATCGATAATAACTAGTTACATGACCTATGTGATACCGCGGGTTAATTTTTTATCTATAAAAAATACAAAGAAAAGACTAAAATTTAGAAGTATCAGGTCTTTTTACAAAGTTATATCTAAAAATCTTGGATTTGACTGTAACGCTTGACCGAAAAGTAATATTTATAATATTAATAATAACATTAAACTTGCGTAATTCAGTAGGTCTAGTTGCAATACCAGAGCCAATAGCCTTGGATGCGGGTCTGGCTGCAAGGTCGTGTTATAAAAGTGTGATAATTAAATAAATTAATTAAAAAAACCAATAGAAAGAAAAAAACTAATGATGAAAAAGAAAAAAAACATGAATCAACTGAGTTAACTCGTTAAATCAGGCTAACCCGTCAAACCTTAGATTTGCATCGTGAAAGTTTGATAACCAAATAGAAAAAAAAATTGACGGGTCAACCCAGAATTAACTGGGCTAACCCGTCAAACCAGGTTACTTGTCAAATCCAGGATCCGTGTCATGAAAGTTTGATAACTAAATATAAAAAAATTAAACATTAACAATCTAAATTAAATGAAAAAAATTAATTAAAAAGATAAAAAAAAAAACAAACAAAAGACATAAGCCTCTTACTAATGAGGAAAAATAAAACCTGAATCAACTGAGTTAACCCGTTAAATCAGGTTACCCGTCAAACCTTGGATTCACATCGTGAAAGTTTGATAACTAAATAGAAAAAAAAATTTGACAGGTTACCTGGTTTGATGGGTCAACCCAGAATTAACTGGGCTAACCCGTCAAACCATGTAACCTGTCAAATTCGGAATTCGTATCATGAAAGTTTGATAACTAAATAGAAAAAAATTGAACATTAACAACCTAAATTAAATGAAAAAAATGAATTAGAAAGATAAAAAAACAAAAAAAAAAGACATAAACCTGTTACTAATGAGGAAAAAAAACCTTGAATCAACTGAGTTAATCCGTCAAATCAGGTTAACTCGTCAAACTCGGGATTCACGTTGTGAAAGTTTAATAACTAAATAGAAAAAAAAATCGACTGGTTAAACGAAAAAAAATTAACAAACTAAACTAAACGAAAAAAATTAATTAAAAAGGAAAAAGAAAAAAAATTCTGGGTTAACTCGTCAAATCAGGTTAACTCGTCAAACCCGGGATTTGTGTCATGAAAGTTTAATAACTAAATAAAATTATTTTTCACATTAACAAACTAAATTAAACAAAAACAAATTCATTAAAAGAAAAAAAAAACACAAAGAAAAAAGCAAAAAACAAAAACCCATAAAGGTATAAAAAACAAAAAAAAACACAGGAAAAAATAAAATAACAGCTAAGAGTTTCACTGTGCACAGTGAAACACTGATATTTAAAATGTGTGGGGAAAGCTACAGTACTTTCCCCACGTGTCATGACCCGCGCGATGTTGAAATCTTTTTTTTTTTTTTGCATAAAAATATATAAAAAAAACTAAGATTTAAAAGTGTTAGGTTTTTCTGCAAAGCTATACCCAAGAGTCTTGGGTTTGACTGCAACACCTGACCTAAAAGTAATATTTATAATATTAATAATAACATTAAACTTCTATGACCCTAGTTTAAGTGAGCTTGACTGCAACACCGGATCCAAGAATTTTGGATGTGGGGCTGGCTATAAAATTTAATCATAAAAATATAATAATTAAATAGATTAATTAAAAAAAATATCAACAAAAAAAAATTAAAAAAATCTAAATTAATTGAATCAATCCATTTCATGATTTCAATAAAATAACATAAGGAAATTGTACTAGTGAGGATCATGCCACAAGCCAACGTCAACCTTTTGTATTTTCTTGACAAACTTAACCCATCTCTTGTCTCATTGTTCCACAAACACCAAAATCATTACGTGTGTTGATTTCAAGGGGAAAAAAAAATAAAAAAGTGAAAACGACAGAACGGGAATATAAATCCTAATATGCCGTGCAGCCCTAGGGTGCGAAGATTATTCTCACGTGATGATCCGACAATAATAGATATTTGTTCTAAAATTATCAATTATGTACTAATTATATTTTTGACAATAGTATGGATATTTGAATCAACTTGTATGTACCTCAATAATTTTACAGGTTCTGAAATTAACCATCATGTAAGCTTTCAGTGATCTTGAGGTTTGTGATACTTAAACTGGCTTAGAGAACATACCTAAAATCTGATCAATTGAGCTACACCTCTTAAGATTATTACGTAATAATAATTACTATGTGTTATGTTAGAGGTTGGATTAATTTTTTAATATAAAAAATACATTCAGTTATTACTAATGAATTGTTTAGTGAAAAAAAAAACTGTATTGGGTTGATTCTAATTAGACATTAAATTTATATATACTTTGTAAACTCTAGCACAAGAAACTTCTTTGGAATAATTAGGCAATTGTCGAGCACCAATAAGACAAGGATATGCCATTAATCACCCTACGCTCTTCAATAGCTATAAGCTTCTCATCATCGGGTTCTATCACTTTTGTTCTTGGGAATTTCTCTGGCAGTGTTAAGTGGTCATGGCAGCATTGCTGTTATTACCAGACAATTGGTAAATATAAACAGATATGTCACGATCCAAAAAGAACATTATATTTATTTATAAGAGATAATTTTTATTTGGTGTAATTTTTTTAATTAAAAATTCAGCAGAGTTTCTTCTGTAATGAGACCATACCAAGTTATCGACATCTTCATTCCTGACACAATTCATATCATAAATTATAGTCCAATTATCTTGAACCTCATTCCCAATCAATACATCACAAAAATAATAGACATGTATTGTCCAATAATAAAGATGCAATCAATAAAATCAAAAAATATAAATAATTCTAAGGTTTACATAACTTGTAAAATTAATTGATTTAAGAAAAAGAATAAAAACTTAGATTATAAATATAATGCTCCTACTATTTTATCTGGGACAATTTCTTAATTAAGTATACAAATTTGGAGTAAAATCTTCTCTCTGTTTTTTTTTTTTTAATCATTCTAACATTTCTAATCCTATAAGCAACTATGATAAAATGCAAATACTTATAACACAAAGATATTTTTAAGTATGACATTCACATTAATTACATATAACAATTTTATTCTACCAATAAAAATATTCATTCAACCTCTTTTACATCATTCATTAATCTTAAAATACATGTTGATCAATATAAATACACAAAAAGTGTCATATATTCAAGCAGGATCTATTTTACTGTTGCGAGGGTCCTAGAAATAAGATTAATATTTTATCAACATAATTATTAATAAATGCAATGTATCATTTCACTACACCCATATAAAAATATTTTTTTCTATATACTTTATTGTGAATCATTAATATCTTACACCTTCATATTCATCCAATTAATTCCAATCTTAGCCATTTCATGGAGGTGCTACTCCCTTATTAGGAACACTAATCCATTCGCCCAAATATCAGGTACTAGTTTATCCGCTCAAATACTGAGCATTAGTTCACCCACCCAAATACCGAGCATTAGTTCATCCCTCCAAATGTGTTTATCTGCCCAATTACCGGGCATTAGTTCACCCGTCCAATTACCAGACATTAGTTCATCCATCCAATTACCGGACATTAGTTCACCTGCTCATTTATCGAGCGCTAGTTCATCTGTTGATATCAAAACATAAATTACAAAATTTCTAATTAAAATTAACACATGTTTTTCAATTAATTTCTGTATAAAAATTCATAATGTTGAACATTTACCTACTGGTGATGCTTGACTAGTAGTTCCCTGTTGCTATTTGGAGCCTTCAACCTCTCATGTTTCATTGAAAAGATCACATAATTTCAATACTTCATCATCCAATAATTTACTTTAAACTTCTCCACATAGTAAAAATTTCAATCAATACAATTTTAATACCCGAAATTATTATCATTTTTTTTTTCATGTTCTTTAATAATTCCATAAATAATTCTTACATTCACCTCAACTTTTAATTCATCACAATTATAAGGAAATCTTATATTATTATAAAAATTTTCCAGTAACTATAGGAAATTTTATTCTTTTACACCTAATTCAACACATCATTTCATTATTATTTTTTTCACTATTTAAATGCAATTCATAAATTTCATAAAGCTTGAATTTTTATTTCTTTTTTTTTCATGGCCAAAATCACCTTTCTAAGTAAGGGGAAGATAAATTCTCATTTACTCTAAATTTTAGTCCGTCATTCAAATCCAATTCATCCATTTAAGTTATAAAAAATCTCCATTTACACCAATTCAACTAGCCCCTCAAAATTCTTTACCCTTGTCGAAAATTCAAGTAAAAATAGTGACATGATAATTCTTCAACTTTTCACTTAATTAACTTTAACTCATTTATTTATTTTATTTTATTTTTTCATGCCAACATACAATACCCTAATTACACATGATAATAACTAAGCATCAATGCATAAATTTCACTAATCAACAAAATAAGATCATATTTAGTCATAACATAATAAGGGATCAATAGCAAATCCAAGGTGGAAACCACTCTTTATCCCTATCCATCTTCTTTTCTCTTCTTATTTCTCTTTCTTTTAACCTTTTTTTACAAATTAACTTAATTAATGACAAGCCCAAGCATTTATTTCCTCAAAAAACATATAATCAACATAAATATTCATGTATTCAAACCACCATAACATCAAGAACCCACTTTCACAAAATACCAATTTTACTCAATTCAAGAACAAATATGAAAAACAATACAATGGATCATCATGGAGAGTTTTCTTACCCTTAAGAAAAGAAGAATGAAAAGTCAAACAAGTTGAATCAAGTTCTCCTTCACACTTCCCTCTCGGCTCAATTTTTTCTTCTCTAAAAGCACATTTAAAATCTTTAAACTCCTTGTAGACTCCTTAACATATCAAACCATATTTAATATTATTGCAAGAAAAATGAATAATAAATATTTATGTCCCCTCACCATATTTAAGGAGGAAAAATAAACCATGGCCACTCCTAACCCACCAAAATGAAGGGTTTTTATTGAAGTACAGTCTTGAACTTTTTATTGATATGTATTCATAATAAAAAATAAAAATAAAAATTGATAGGCATTAGCGGTTTACATGCCTAAACAAAGGCGTTTGTGTTCCAGTAAAATATTTTATAAAAGCATATATTTTTTATTTTCTTGTGTTTTTTCCGTAAAATATTCCATTATAAATCAATAAATTAACTTACCTTATTTCTTAAAAGGATAAAATATTATATAATAAATCATTAACATATCACCATCACTATCACAATTATACTATTATAATCATTACAATAATTATTGAAATTATAATCATTTTATCATTCTTTAATATCATCATTATATTATCATCATATTTTTTATAACATTGTAAAATTCATGACATTAAAATATTTTAGAAGATATTTTCTATTTTTTAAATAATTTAAGAAAAAAAAATGTTTCATTCTTGTCCAAAGGTTTGGAAAAACTATCTTCTTAAAAGGTAAATTGTTGGAATTCATTTTCCTTTGCACAGAGCTAAAAAGAAGGTTATGCTAAATCTAAAAAAAAAGAAAAGAATGAAGAATAAAATTTTGAATAAAAGAATAGGAATGCCCAAAAGAAATCACGTCGCCATCTATTAATATGAATAAAATATTGCATAGAATTTTCTTTTATGATATAATTTACTATCCTTTGATCACACTCTAAATTGCATTTTCTACACTAAGAACTTTGTAATTAATTCATGGAATATTATATTGGTAATTAAATATTGATAATTCTGTCAACATGATTTTTACCGACAGGCTCATAAACAGTTACTATCCGTCACCAAAACTTTTATTGGTGATTTATGTTATGTCGGTAATTTCATTACCGATAGATTTATAGATGGAAAAGACATGCTAAACAAAAAGCAAAATTCATGTTTTATTCCATCTATGAATACAATATATCACTAAAAAAAACTATACGTAATTTCATTGGTATTTTTTTAATATAACCAGTAGAATTAAATCTTTGATGATTAAACAGTGACAATGACAGTAAATATCCGTAACTATATATAAAAATATGAATTATATGTTGTAACATTTGATTGGATTAAAATATCCTTAAATTTTTATTAACTTAATAACAAAATTATAAATTTTAATACTAATTTTCATTATTATTTTTTTTATAAAAACTTGATTATTATGTTTTTCATATTTTTTATTAACTTCCCTTGAATTTTTATTAAATTGATGACTAAAATAATAATTTTAATACATATTTTAGTTCCTTTTGCATATATAAAGTTAGTTATTACAAGAGAAAAGCTAACGGGTGCCCTTAGGAATACTGTTACGAATCATCTGAATGTATTTATTAAACTTAATTTATTGTTGAATTCTCTTAAGAAAGTAATAAAAATATTAAAGTATAAAATAAAAATCAATGATATTAATTAAATACATTAGATAATTACAATTTTATATGGTGATGTTTTTAAGTTCTTATAACAAATTCTAAATAAAAAATAAAAACATGAATTCATGATTACAAATATTAAATAACTTGTTTACCATTTTTAATATAGAAAATTAATCATTATATTTTGCAAAAATATATTTTTTATAGAGGGAAAAACTATATTAGGTAGCTTGTGAGTGTGTGTTTGTATTTTGTGTCTTATAGTTTTCTTATTTATTATTTTGATTGTTAAATAAATAAATATTTCTTTTATTTTGACAAGGATTTGTACCATAACTTATCATATCTTTTTATATGTATCTTTCCATATAAAATTTTTAAAAACTTATATCATAGCCTTGTATATCTCTGACACAAAAACTTTTAAATTGTTAAAAACAAATTAGAAATTACGAAATTATTGAATTTTTAGGATATATCACTACGTCTTAAAAAGCATATTAATAATGTCATTAAATTTTTTTAAAAGAAAGAAACGTGTTTTATACGACTTAAACATTGATAAAAAAATCTACAAAAAATCAATTTTTTTTCCTTCTTTTTGTTTTATGTCAACACAAATATCATATAATAATTAAAAAAAACACAATAGTGCCCACGTGTAAAAATAAATAACTAATACATTAAAAATACTAGTTTGATTTCTTGCACTATATTGTAGGATGAAATTATTTTTTTCAACGCAAAAAAAGTTGCAAGCATTGTTAATTGTTTTTTTACCATCAAGAAAATTTTGAAATGCAAATTAAAAAGTTTATACATGTATTCAATAAAATAAATTGAGAATTATATAAGTTGATAAATGATAATAAATTTATTGATTCCAATCAAAGATTAAGTCGGGAAGCTAAGATGAAGATGCTATTTATTTGAGGAAAAAAGAGATTGAATATTTATTTCAATTTGAAATTGAGTCTCTAAAGTTTTAATTGGTTTGAATCAATTTGAATTTTATTTTATCAAATCAAGCAATCGAGCATTAACTCAAAGTCAAATATGATATTTAACTTCGTGAGAGCTTTATATAAAGCCAGCTAAAATAAAATATAAAATTTAATTTCAAGTCAACTTAATATGAAAAGATTAAATTGGAAATAAAAAAGTCAAGTGATAAAAAATATTATAAAAAAGAAAAAAAAAACATTGTGAGTAACTATTGCAACCCACACAGGATTGTGTTTTTTTATGTTACATTTCTATTTTTTTAATATTTTTTTTCATATCACATTGTCTCACTTATTCATGATTCTGAATATTATTTCATGGTTCATCGAGTATTAATTTTACAATACCAAACTATAATTGTTAAATAGAAAGTAAAAAGATTTAATAGAAAAACACAATAAAATATAAAGAATGTAAATTAAAAGAAGAAGAAGAAGAAGAAGAAGATTGGAGGTGGTTCCCTACTTATATGAATAGTGTCCACACCTCTTTTGATGTGTTTTATAATTTGTACAGTCCATATACATGCATACATAAATACATGCATACATAAATAGATGTGTGTATGTATATATATAAAAAATAATAAAACACATAAAAAATAATATAAAAAATAGGATAAATTACATTTTATATTATGTAGTTTAGTTATTTTTTCACTTTGCTTTTATATTTTTTAGAATTTTATAATTTATATTCTAGAGTTTATAATTTTATAATATTTTATATCCTCACTCCGATGCGTTAAAAAAATTTAACAAAAAATATTGAATTATTTATAAAATTTTCGTTATATTTTATTTAATGATAAAAAACCTCTTTTAAAATTAAAATTAGAAATTTTTTATAAAAATTAAAACTACTATCTCCACTAAATACATTTCATAAAACAATTTATCTACTCATGTTTTATTTATGGTAAGAACCTTTGATCAAATATCAAAAAAGTTTCTATCTCATTATCGATCGCTTGCTCGATAGAAAATTTCAAGTTATCCACAACACACTTGGCCATCTCATCCTCCATTTTTATTCTCGGATGCCACCATGCAAACTTCAAGATGTCTCCACAACTTCCTTTATCCCGTTTTCTGGCATAGAAATGCCCTTTTGTCTCCATGGTTTTAATGTTTGTAAGCCTTTCCACACCAACCTACAAGCACCATCCCTCGATGTTTAAAAATACCATGGTAGAGAATCACATAATTCTTCTTATATATATTTGGATAATAATTCTAGCTAGGTGTTGATCTTGTTTCTCTACCATGGTATTTTTAGGATAATTCTTCTTTCATATATATATATATATATATATATATATATATAAAAGAAGAATTATGTGGTTCTAGTTGTTGATTTTTTTGGTATATTCTAGAACACCTGAACCACATAATTCTTCTTAGGTGTACTGAATTTTCTAAAAGCATGTTTGGGAACGCGGCTGCTGCTATTGTGTTTTTAAAAATTTTGATTTTTTTTTGTTAAAATTTAATATGATTTGTATGTCAAAAATAATTTTTAAAAAATAAAAAAAATCATTTACATGTATTTTAACATGAAAAATTATTTAAAAAATATCCGTAACTACACTATCAAATACGCTCTTAACAGTACTCTTGAGCCTTCTAAAGTTAGCATGCAAATCCTCCTTCAAAACCCCTTTATTCAACTTAGTTTGGCAGTACTAGACCTGTTTCTAGGAACCCTAAAAATCCCACCTTATCTTCTCTCTGATAATATTCCATTCTCAAGCTTCTCCAGGTAATCAAAAGCAGTAAGGCCCACATCCTCAAAGTCATCCTCTTCAGTGTAGTTTCTACGAACATAGCATAGCAACTTTCATCCATTTATATTATTTTATATTTAATTTTTATATGAAATTAAAAAATTATCTTAACTAAATAGTTTAAATCTTTAGATAAAATTCTAATATATAATTTATATTATTCTTTAATATATTTTTTAAAATGAAAATCTTTTAACTTTAAAATCTGTATAGATTCACACTATCTTATACTTGATTTTTATCAAATAAGTGAGGATAGTAAAATTTAAGCTAATGACTTTTTAGTCATTAAGACTCTAATATCATATTAAATAATTATCTCAACCCAATAATTTAAATTTTTAAATAAAATTTTAATACATGATATAATTTATATTATTGTATAAGAGTTTAACTTATAAATTTTAGATATAAAAACAGTTAATTCCAAGATTTTATCATTTAATGGCCTACTTACCATTCATAGCTACATCTCAGAACATTGCTT
>Ga0325410_1008129_pt1 | contig 11373 bp, 23 predicted proteins | sample PopdelMetagenome_16_FD_206182 | JGI IMG/M metagenome (GOLD analysis project Ga0325410, IMG submission 206182) | Populus deltoides microbial communities from Bellville, Georgia, United States - Xylem-PdIQD-R3 | ecosystem: Host-associated > Plants > Phyllosphere > Stem > Wood/Secondary xylem... | reverse complement strand
TTCGGCTAGCGAATCCATGCGGCACCCGTGACAGCAGTTCGTTGATGATTTCTCACGCCTTAGGGATCTTTGGGCTGCCGAATCCATGCGCCACCCGTGACAGCAGTTCGTTGATGATTTCTGAGGCTCTAGCGCTCTTTGGGCTTATGAATCCAGGCGTCACCCGTGACAGCAGTTCCTTGATGCTTTCTGAGGCCTTAGGGATATTTCGGCTGGCGAATCCATGCGTCACCCGTGACAGCAGTTCGTTGATGATTTCTGAGGCCCTAGGGCTTTTTGGGTGGTCGAATCCATAGGTCACCAGTGAAAGGAGTTCGTTAATGATTTCTAAGGCCCTAGGGCTCTTTCGGCTTGCGAATCCATGCGTCACCCGTGACAGCAGTTCGTTGATGATTTCTGAGGCCCTAGAGCTATTTTGGCGGTCGAATCCATGGGTCACCAGTGAAAGCAGTTCGTTCATGATTTCTAAGGCCCTAGGGCTCTTTCGGCTTGCGAATCCATGCGTCACCCGTGACAGCAGTTCGTTGATGATTTATGAGGCCCTAGGGCTATTTGGGCTGCTGAATCCATGCGTCACCCGTGGCAGCAGTTCGTTGATGATTTCTGAGGCCCTAGGGCTATTTGGGCTGGCCAATCCATGCGTCACCCGTGACAGGTTTCTTGATGATTTCTGAGGCCCTAGGGCTGTTTGAGGTGCCGAATCCATGCGTCACCCGTGACAGATGTTACTTGATGATTTTTTAGGCCCTAGGGCACTTTGGGCTGCCGAATCCATGCGTCCCCAGTGAGGGCAGTTCGTTGATGATTTTGAGGCCCTAGGGCTCTTTGAGCTTGCGAATCCATGCGTCTCCCGTGACAGCAGTTCGTTGATGATTTCTAAGGCCCTAGGGCTCTTTGGGCTGCCGAATCCATGCGTGACCAGTGAAAGCAGTTCGTTGATTATTTCTGTGGCCCTAGGGCTATTTGGGATGGCGACTCCATGCGTCACCCGTGACAGGAGTTCCTTGATTATTTCTGAGGCCCTAGGGCACTTTGAGCTTGCGAATCCATGTGTCTCTCGTGACAGCAGGTCGTTGACGATTTCTAAGGCCCTAGGGCTCTTTGGGCTGCCGAATCCATGCGTGACCAGTGAAAGCAGTTCGTTGATGATTTCTGTGGCCCTAGGGCTATTTGAGCTTGTGAATCCATGCGTCTCCCGTGAAAGCAGTTCGTTTACGATTTCTAAGGCCCTAGGGCTCTTTGGGCTGCCGAATCCATGCGTGACCAGTGACAGCAGTTCGTTGATGATTTCTGTGGCCCTAGGGCTATTTGGGATGGCGATTCCATGCGTCACCCGTGACAGGAGTTCCTTGATTATTTCTGAGGCCCTAGGGCTCTTTGGGCTGCCGAATCCATATGTCACCCGTGACAGCAGTTCCTAGATGATTTCTGAGGCCCTAGGATTTTTTGGGCGGTCGAATCGATGGGTGATACGTGCAGCAGTTCCTTGATGATTGCTGAGGCCCCAGGGCTTTGTGGGCTGCCGAATCCATGCGCCACCCGTGACTGCATTTCGTTGATGATTTCTGAGGTTCTGGGCTCTTTGGGCTGGGGAATCCATGCGTCACCGGCGAAAGAGTTTGTTGATGATTTCTGAGGCCCTATGGCTATTTGGGCTTGCGAATCCATGCGACACCCGTGACAGGAGTTCTAAGGCCCTAGGGCTATTTGGGCTGCCGAATCCATGCGCCACCCGTGACAGCAGTTCGTTGATGATTTTTGAGGCTCTAGAGCTCTTTGGGCTGGGGAATCCATGCGTCCCTGGTGAAAGCATTTCGTTGATGATTTTTGAGGCCCTAAGACTCTTTCGGCTTGCGAATTCATGCGTCACCCGTGACAGCAGTTCGTTCATGATTTCTGAGGCCCTAGGGCTCTTTGGCGGTCAAATCCATGGTCACATGTGAGAACAGTTCCTTGATGATTTCTGAGGCCCTAGGGGTTTTTGGGCTGCCGAATCCTTGCGTCACCTATGAAAGCTGTTCGTTGATGATTTCTGAGGCCCTAGGGCTTTTTGTGCTGCCGAATCCATGCGACACCCGTGACAGCAGTTCTTAGATGATTTCTGAGGTCCTCGGGCTCTTTGGGCGGTCGAATCCATGGGTCACCAGTGAAAGTAGTTCGTTGATGATTTCTAAGGCCCTAGGGCTCTTTTGGCTTGCGAATCCATGCGTCACCCGTGACAGCAGTTCGTTGATTATTTCAGAGGCCCTTGGGCTATTTGGGCTAGCGAATCTATGTGTCACCCGCGACAGGTTTCTTGATGATTTCTGAGGCCCTAGGGCTCTTTGAGCTACCAAATTCAAGCGGCACCCTTGAGAGCAGTTCGTTGATAATTTCTGAGGCCCTAGGGCTCTTCGGGCTGCCGAATCCATGCGTCACCAGTGAAAGCAGTTCGTTTATGATTTCTGAGGCCCTAGGGCTTTTTGGGCGGTCGAATCCATGGGTCACACATGACAGCAGTTCCTTGATGATTTCTGATGCCCTAGGGTTATTTGGGCTGGCGAATCCATGCGTCACCCGTTACAGGTTGCTTGATGATTTCTGAGGCCCTAGGGCTCTTTAGGCATGGGAATCCATGCGTCTCACGTGACAGCAGTTCCTTGATGATTTCTAAGGCCCTAGGGCTATTTGGGCTGCCGAATCCATGCGTTACCTGTGGCAGCTGTTCCTTGATGATTTCTGAGGCCCTAGGGCTATTTGGGCTGGCGAATCCATGCGTCACCCGTTACATGTTGCTTGATGATTTCTGAGGCCCTAGGGCTCTTTGGGCATGGGAATCCATGCGTCTCACGTGACAGCAGTTCCTTGATGATTTCTGAGGCCCTAGGGCTATTTGGGCTGCCGAATCCATGCGTCACCCGTGGCAGCAGTTCGTTGATGATTTCTGAGGCCGTAGGGCTATTTGGGCTGGCGAATGCATGCGTCACCCGTGACAGGTTTCTTGATGATTTCTGAGGCCCTAGGGCTCTTTGAGGTGCCGAATCCATGCGTCGCTAGTGAAAGCAGTTCGTTGATAATTTCTGAGGCCCTAGGGCTCTATGAGATGGCGACTCCATGCGTCACCCGCAACAGGAGTTCCTTGATGATTTCTGAGGCCCTAGGGCTATTTGGGCTGTCGAATCCATGCGTCACCCGTGGCAGCAGTTCGTTGATGATTTCTGAGGCCGTAGGGCTATTTGGGCTGGCGAATGCATGCGTCACCCGTGACAGGTTTCTTAATGATTTCTGAGGCCCTAGGGCTCTTTGAGGTGCCGAATCCATGCGTCACCCGTGACAGATGTTCCTTGATGATTTTTGAGGCCCTAGGGCTCTTTGGGCTGCCGAATCCATGCGTCACCCGTGACAGGAGTTCCTTGATGATTTCTGAGGCCCTAGGGCTCTTTGGGCTTGCGAATCCATGCGTCTCACGTGACAGCAGTTCGTTGACGATTTATGAGGCCCTAGGGCTCTTCGGGCTACCGAATCCATGCGTGACCAGTGAAAGCAGTTCGTTGATGATTTCTTAGGCCCTAGGGCTATTTGGGCTAGCGAATCCATGCGTCAGCCGTGACAGGTTTCTTGACGATTTCTGAGGCACTAGGGCGCTTTGAGCTGCCGAATTCAAGCGGCACCCTTGAGAGCAGTTCGTTGATAATTTCTGAGGCCCTAGGGCTCTTTGGGCTGCCGAATCCATGCTTCACCAGTAAAAGCAGTTCGTTGATGATTTCTGAGGCCCTAGGGCTTTTTGGGCTGGCGAATCCATGCGTCACACATGACAGCAGTTCCTTGATGATTTCTGAGACCCTAGAGCTATTTGCCCTAGCGAATCCATGCGTCACCCGTGACAGGTTGCTTGATGATTTCTGAGGCCCTAGGGCTCTTTGGGCTTGCGAATCCACGCGTCACCCGTGACAGGAGTTCCTTGATGATTTCTCAGGCCCTAGGGCTCTTTGGGCTGCCAAATCCATGCGTGACCAGTGAAAGCAGTTCGTTGATGATTTCTGTGGCCCTAGCGCTATTTGGGCTTGCGAATCCACGCGTCACCCGTGACAGGAGTTCCTTGATGATTTCTCAGGCCCTAGGGCTCTTTGGGCTGCCAAATCCATGCGTGACCAGTAAAAGCAGTTCGTTGATGATTTCTAAGGCCCTAGGGCTATTTGGGCTAGCGAATCCATGCGTCAGTCGTGACAGGTTTCTTGATGATTTCTGAGGCACTAGGGCTCTTTAAGCTGCCGAATTCAAGCGGCACCCTTGAGAGCAGTTCGTTGATAATTTCTAAGGCCCTAGGGCTCTTTGGGTGCCGAATCCATGTGTCACTAGTGAAAGCAGTTCGTTGATGATTTCTAAGGCCCTAGGGCTTTTTGGGCTGTCGAATCCATGGGTCACACATGACAGCAGTTCCTTGATGATTTCTGAGGCCCTAGGGCTATTTGGGCTGCCGAATCCATGCGTCACCCGTGACAGGAGTTCCTTGATGATTTCTCAGGCCCTAGGGCTCTTTGGGCTTGCGAATTCATGCGTGACCAGTGAAAGCAGTTCGTTGATGATTTCTGAGGCCCTAGGGCTATTTGGGCTGGCGAATCCATGCGTCAGTCGTGACAGGTTTCTTGATGATTTCTGAGGCACTAGGGCTCTTTGAGCTGCCGAATTCAAGCGGCACCCTTTAGAGCAGTTCGTTGATAATTTCTAAGGCCCTAGGGCTCTTTGGGCTGCCGAATCCATGCTTCACCAGTAAAAGCAGTTCGTTGATGATTTCTGAGGCCCTAGGGCTTTTTGGGCGGTCGAATCCATGGGTCACACATGATAGGAGTTCCTTGATGATTTCTGAGGCCCTAGGGCTATTTGGGCTGGCAAATCCATGCGTCACCCGTTAGAGGTTGCTTGATGATTTCTGAGGCCCTAGGGCTCTTTGGGCATGGGAATCCAGGCGTCTGACGTGACAGCAATTCGTTGACGATTTCTGAGGCCCTAGGGCTCTTTGGGCTGCCGAATCCATGCGTGACCAGTGAAAGCAGTTCGTTGATGCTTTCTAAGGCTCTAGGGCAATTTGGGCTGCTGAATCCAGGCGTGACCAGTGAAAGCAGTTCGTTGATGATTTCTGTGGCCCTAGCGCTATTTGGGCTTGCGAATCCACGCGTCACCCGTGACAGGAGTTCCTTGATGATTTCTCAGGCCCTAGGGCTCTTTGGGCTGCCAAATCCATGCGTGACCAGGAACAGCAGTTCGTTGATGATTTCTAAGGCCCTAGGGCTATTTGGGCTAGCGAATCCATGCGTCAGTCGTGAAAGGTTTCTTGATGATTTCTGAGGCACTAGGGCTCTTTGAGCTGCCGAATTCAAGTGGCACCCTTTAGAGCAGTTCGTTGATAATTTCTAAGGCCCTAGGGCTCTTTGGGCTGCCGAATCCATGCTTCACCAGTAAAAGCAGTTCCTTGATGATTTCTGAGGCCCTAGGGCTATTTGGGCTGGCGAATCCATGCGTCACCCGTTAGAGGTTGCTTGATGATTTCTGAGGCCCTAGGGCTCTTTGGGCATGGGAATCCATGCGTCTGACGTGACAGCAGTTCGTTGACGATTTCTGAGGCCCTAGGGCTCTTTGGGCTGCCGAATCCATGCGTGACCAGTGAAAGCAGTTCGTTGATGCTTTCTAAAGCTCTAGGGCGATTTGGGCTGCTGAATCCAGGCGTGACCAGTGAAACCAGTTCGTTGATGATTTCTGTGGCCCTAGCGCTATTTGGGCTCGCGAATCCACGCGTCACCCGTGACAGGAGTTCCTTGATGATTTCTCAGGCCCTAGGGCTCTTTGGGCTGCCAAATCCATGCGTGACCAGGAACAGCAGTTCGTTGATGATTTCTAAAGCCCTAGGGCTATTTGGGCTAGCGAATCCATGCGTCAGTCGTGAAAGGTTTCTTGATGATTTCTGAGGCACTAGGGCTCTTTGAGCTGCCGAATTCAAGCGGCACCCTTTAGAGCAGTTCGTTGATAATTTCTAAGGCCCTAGGGCTCTTTGGGCTGCCGAATCCATGCTTCACCAGTAAAAGCAGTTCGTTGATGATTTCTGAGGCCCTAGGGCTTTTTGGGCGGTCGAATCCATGCGTCACCCGTTAGAGGTTGCTTGATGATTTCTGAGGCCCTAGGGTTCTTTGGGCATGGGAATCCATGCGTCTGACGTGACAGCAGTTCGTTGACGATTTCTGAGGCCCTAGGGCTCTTTGGGCTGCCGAATCCATGCGTGACCAGTGAAAGCAGTTCGTTGATGCTTTCTAAGGCTCTAGGGCGATTTAGGCTGCTGAATCCAGGCGTGACCAGTGAAAGCAGTTCGTTGATGATTTCTGTGGCCCTAGCGCTATTTGGGCTCGCGAATCCACGCGTCACCCGTGACAGGAGTTCCTTGATGATTTCTCAGGCCCTAGGGCTCTTTGGGCTGCCGAATCCATGCGTCACCAGTGAAAGCAGTTCGTTGATGATTTCTGAGGCCCTAGGGCTTTTTGGGCGGGCGAATCCATGGGTCACACTTGACAGTAGTTCCTTGATGATATCTGAGGCCCTAGGGCTATTTGCGCTGGCTAATCCATGCGTCACCCGTGACAGGTTTCTTGATGCTTTCTAAGGCTCTAGGGCGATTTGGGCGCCTGAATCTAGGCGTGACCAGTGAAAGCAGTTCGTTGATGATTTCTGTGGCCCTAGCGCTATTTGGGCTCTAGCGAATCCATGCGTCACCTGTGACAGGTTGCTAGATGATTTCTGAGGCCCTAGGGCTCTTTGGGCTGCCGAATCCATGCGTCACTAGTGAAAGCAGTTCGTTGATGATTTCTGAGGCCCTAGAGCTCTTTGGGCTACCGAATTCATGCGTGACCAGTGAAAGCAGTTCGTTGATGATTTCTGAGGCCCTAGGGCTATTTGGGCTGGCGAATCCATGCGTCACACATGACAGCAGTTCCTTGATGATTTCTGAGGCCCTAGAGCTATTTGCGCTAGCGAATCCACGCCTCACTCGTGACAGGTTGCTTGATGATTTCTGAGGCCCTAGGGCTCTTTGGGCTTGCGAATCCATGCGTCTCACGTGAAGCAGTTCGTTGACGATTTCTGAGGCCCTAGGGCTCTTTGGGCTGCCGAATTCATGCGTGACCAGTGAAAGCAGTTCGTTGATGATTTCTGAGGCCCTAGGGCTATTTGGGTGGCGAATCCATGCGTCACCCGTGACAGCATTTCCTAGATGATTTTTGAGGCCCTAGGGCCTTTTGGGCTGGCGAATCCATGGGCACACATGACAGCAGTTGCTTGATGATTTTTAAGGCCCTAGGGCTATTTGGGCTGCCGAATACATGCGGCACCAGTGATAGCAGTTCGTTGATGATTTTGAGGCCCTAGGGCTCTTTGGGCTTGCGAATGCATTCGCTACCCGTGACAGCAGTTCTTTGATGATTACTGAGGCCCTAGGGCTCTTTGGGCTGCCGAATCCATGCGCCACCCGTGCCAGTAGTTCGTTGATGATTTCTGAGGCCCTAGGGCTCTTTGGGCTTGCGAATCCATGCGTCTCCCGTGACAGCAGTTCGTTGACGATTTCTAAGGCCCTAGGGCTCTTTCGGCTGCCGAATCCATGCGTCACCAGTGAAAGCAGTTCGTTGATGATTTCTATGGCCCTAGCGCTATTTGGGCTGGCGAATCCATGCGTCACCCGTCACAGCAGTTCCTAGATGATTTCTTAGGCCCTATGGCTTTTTGGGCAATCCAATCGATGGGCATACGTGACAGCAGTTCGTTGATGATTTCTTAGGCCCTAGGGCTTTTTGGGCTGCCGAATCCATGCGCCACCCGTGCCAGTAGTTCGTTGATGATTTCTGAGGCTCTTGGGCTCTTTGGGCTGGGGAATCCATACGTCACCGGTGAAAGCTGTTCGTTGATGATTTCTGAGGCCCTAGGCCTCTTTCGGCTTGCGAATTCAGGCGTCACCCATGACAGCAGTTCGTTGATGATTTCTGAGGCCCTGGGGCTATTTGGGCTGGCGAATCCATGCGTCACCCGTGACAGGTTTCTTAATGATTTCTGAGGCCCTAGGGCTGTTTGGGCTGTCGAATCCATGCGTCACCCGTGACAGCATTTCCTAGATGATTTTTGAGGCCCTATGGCTTTCTGGGCTGGCGAATCCATGGGTACACATGACAGCAGTTGCTTGATGATTTCTGAGGCCCTAGGGCTATTTGGGCTGTCAAATCCATGCGTCACCAGTGAGAGCAGTTCGTTGACGATTTTGAGGCCCTAGGGCTCTTTGAGCTTCCAAATCCATGCGCCACCCGTGACAGAAGTTCGTTGATGATTTCTGAGGCCCTAGGGCTCTTTGGGCTGCCGAATCCATGCGTCACTAGTGAAAGCAGTTCGTTGATGATTTCTGAGGCCCTAGAGCTCTTTGGGCTACCGAATTCATGCGTGACCAGTGAAAGCAGTTCGTTGATGATTTCTGAGGCCCTAGGGCTATTTGGGCTGGCGAATCCATGCGTCACACATGACAGCAGTTCCTTGATGATTTCTGAGGCCCTAGAGCTATTTGCGCTAGCGAATCCACGCCTCACTCGTGACAGGTTGCTTGATGATTTCTGAGGCCCTAGGGCTCTTTGGGCTTGCGAATCCATGCGTCTCACGTGAAGCAGTTCGTTGACGATTTCTGAGGCCCTAGGGCTCTTTGGGCTGCCGAATTCATGCGTGACCAGTGAAAGCAGTTCGTTGATGATTTCTGAGGCCCTAGGGCTATTTGGGTGGCGAATCCATGCGTCACCCGTGACAGCATTTCCTAGATGATTTTTGAGGCCCTAGGGCCTTTTGGGCTGGCGAATCCATGGGCACACATGACAGCAGTTGCTTGATGATTTTTAAGGCCCTAGGGCTATTTGGGCTGCCGAATACATGCGGCACCAGTGATAGCAGTTCGTTGATGATTTTGAGGCCCTAGGGCTCTTTGGGCTTGCGAATGCATTCGCTACCCGTGACAGCAGTTCTTTGATGATTACTGAGGCCCTAGGGCTCTTTGGGCTGCCGAATCCATGCGCCACCCGTGCCAGTAGTTCGTTGATGATTTCTGAGGCCCTAGGGCTCTTTGGGCTTGCGAATCCATGCGTCTCCCGTGACAGCAGTTCGTTGACGATTTCTAAGGCCCTAGGGCTCTTTCGGCTGCCGAATCCATGCGTCACCAGTGAAAGCAGTTCGTTGATGATTTCTATGGCCCTAGCGCTATTTGGGCTGGCGAATCCATGCGTCACCCGTCACAGCAGTTCCTAGATGATTTCTTAGGCCCTATGGCTTTTTGGGCAATCCAATCGATGGGCATACGTGACAGCAGTTCGTTGATGATTTCTTAGGCCCTAGGGCTTTTTGGGCTGCCGAATCCATGCGCCACCCGTGACAGTAGTTCGTTGATGATTTCTAAGGCTCTTGGGCTCTTTGGGCTGGGGAATCCATGCGTCACCGGTGAAAGTTGTTCGTTGATGATTTCTGAGGCCCTAGGCCTCTTTCGGCTTGCGAATTCAGGCGTCACCCGTGACAACAGTTCGTTGATGATTTCTGAGGCCCTGGGGCTATTTGTGCTGGCGAATCCATGCGTCACCCGTGACAGGTTTCTTGATGATTTCTGAGGCCCGAGGGCTCTTTGAGCTGCCGAATCCAAGCGGCACCCTTGAGAGCAGTTCGTTGGTGATTTCTGAGGCCCTAGGCCTCTTTCGGCTTGCGAATTCAGGCGTCACCCGTGACAGCAGTTCGTTGATGATTTCTGAGGCCCTTGGGCTTTTTGTGCTGGCTAATCCATGCGTCACCCGTGACAGGTTTCTTGATGATTTCTGAGGCCCTACAGCTCTTTGAGCTGCCGAATCCAAGCGGCACCCTTGAGAGCAGTTCGTTGATGATTTCTGAGGCCCTAGGGCTCTTTGAGCCGCCGAATCCTTGCGCATCCCGTGACAGCATTTCGTTGATATTTCTGAGGCTCTAGGGCTCTTTGGGCTGGGGAATCCATGCGGCACCCGTGATAGGAGTTCCTAGATGATTTCTGAGGCCCAACGGCTCTTTGGGCGGTCGAATCCATGGGTCACCAGCGAATGCAGTTCGTTGATGATTTCTAAGGCCCTAGGGCTCTTTGAGCTTGCGAATCCATACGTCACCCGTGACAGCAGTTCGTTGATGATTTCTGAGGCCCTAGGCCTATTTGGGCTGCCGAATACATGCGGCACCAGTGATAGCAGTTCGTTGATGATTTTGAGGCCCTAGGGCTCTTTGGGCTTGCGAATGCATTCGCCACCCGTGACAGCAGTTCTTTGACGATTTCTGAGGCCCTAGGGCTCTTTGGGCTGCCGAATCCATGCGTGACCAGTGAAAGCAATTCGTTGATGATTTCTGTGGCCCTAGGGCTATTTGGGCTGGCGAATCCATGCGTCACCCGTGACAGGTTTCTTGATGATTTCTGAGGCCCTAGGGCTCTTTGAGCTGCCGAATCCAAGCGGCACCCTTGAGAGCAGTTCGTTGATGATTTCTGAGGCCCTAGGGCTCTTTGAGCCGCCGAATCCTTGCGCATCCCGTGACAGCATTTCGTTGATGATTTCTGAGGCTCTAGGGCTCTTTGGGCTGGGGAATCCATGCGTCACCGGTGAAAGCTGTTCGTTGATGATTTCTAAGGCCCTAGGGCTCTTTGAGCTTGTGAATCCATGCGTCACCCGTGACAGCAGTTCGTTGATGATTTCTGAGGCCCTAGGCCTATTTGGGCTACCGAATCCATGCGCCACCCGTGCCAGTTGTTCGTTGATGATTTCTGAGGCTCTTGGGCTCTTTGGGCTGGGGAATCCATACGTCACCGGTGAAAGCTGTTCGTTGATGATTTCTGAGGCCCTAGGCCTCTTTCGGCTTGCGAATTCAGGCGTCACCCGTGACAGCAGTTCGTTGATGATTTCTGAGGCCCTGGGGCTATTTGGGCTGCCGAATCCATGCGCCACCCGTGACAGTAGTTCGTTGATGATTTCTAAGGCTCTTGGGCTCTTTGGGCTGGGGAATCCATGCGTCACCGGTGAAAGCTGTTCGTTGATGATTTCTGAGGCCCTAGGCCTCTTTCGGCTTGCGAATTCAGGCGTCACCCATGACAGCAGTTCGTTGATGATTTCTGAGGCCCTGGGGCTATTTGGGCTGGCGAATCCATGCGTCACCCGTGACAGGTTTCTTAATGATTTCTGAGGCCCTAGGGCTGTTTGGGCTGTCGAATCCATGCGTCACCCGTGACAGCATTTCCTAGATGATTTTTGAGGCCCTATGGCTTTCTGGGCTGGCGAATCCATGGGTACACATGACAGCAGTTGCTTGATGATTTCTGAGGCCCTAGGGCTA
>Ga0325410_1008126_pt1 | contig 11380 bp, 11 predicted proteins | sample PopdelMetagenome_16_FD_206182 | JGI IMG/M metagenome (GOLD analysis project Ga0325410, IMG submission 206182) | Populus deltoides microbial communities from Bellville, Georgia, United States - Xylem-PdIQD-R3 | ecosystem: Host-associated > Plants > Phyllosphere > Stem > Wood/Secondary xylem... | reverse complement strand
AAATGAAGGTTTAAGAATACTTGTTAAATGAGTATATGAGCAGAATCAAGTGATAATAATGCGAGAGTTTGTAAACCTGAATATTTCAAGAAGTATTCTGATAGACCTTGATAAGAATATTTACTAAAATACGTCTCAAGAGTCAATAAAATTCCTCCTTACTCTGCCACCTAATAACAGTTTTGTCAAATGGTTTTAATAATAGCAAAAACAGTTAGTAAGTTCCTTTTTTTTTATGACAACTACTACCCTCTCCCCCCAATCAAAACGAGACATTGTCCTCAATGTCCTAAGGTAGAAAGATAGAGTATAAAAGAAATCACCTGAAACAACGAACACTAAAAAACCTGAAACACACTTAAACAAATATAAGAAATAACAAAACAAAATAATAAAACCAAAAGACACAGTTTTTACAAACGAAGGCTTAAATCGTAGTTGTGATTATGGCTCACATCTTCCCTTGGTTTTATGTCCAAAAACGGCTAAACGTCCTCTATGGGTCGAGGATAGGCTTCCCATCTAGTTTTTTTAAAAACTGGCAAACAGGGTCTTTATAGTCAGATTCCCATTCTTTATGAAAATTAGGTTATAAATCATGAATTGCACAATGCACATCTCCACCAGGATACATCTCAAAAGTCAATAGAAGATTATCTAAAGATTCCTTATGTTTTGAAATAAATCTTGACTTTTGATAATTTTTACAAGCTTTGCAGACATATGTGTGTCTTTGAGCATGGTGGGCCAATAGAATTCATATTGTAAGATTTTTACAGTCGTCTTTTTTGACGAGAAATGACTCCCACATGCCTCAGAATGACAAAGTTTAATGACACTACTTACCTCATTGTCCGAAATGCATCTTTGAAATATTTGATCAGGATAATATTTGAATAAGTAAGGGTCATCCCAATAAAAGTTCTTTACTTCGTTCAAAAACTTTCTTTTGTCTTGGGTACTCCAATGAGCTAGCAAATCTCCTGAAGAAAGAAAATTGATAAAATTAGCAAACCAAGGCTATCTAAGAGAAAGTAAGGATTCATTAGGAAAGTAATCATCGATTGGTGTGATGTCGGATGTTGATTCTATTGTCACTCTTGATAAAAGATCCACATCAACATTTTTTGGTGCCTTTTTCATCCGTGATTTCTTCCTGAAAATAAATCATTTGCAAATCTTCAAATTCATCAAACTCAATTTTACTCAAAGTAGATTCAAGTTGATCATAAACTAATTCTTCAATAAAATCTACTTCTTGTAAATCATTATCATCTCCAAGTTGCTTGCAAATGTTGAAAATATTAATCTCTAATGTCATGTTTCCAAATGATAGCTTCATCAATCAATTCCTACAATTAATCAATGCATTAGAAGTTGCAAGAAACAGACGTCCTAAAATAATAGAAAATGAATTACATGCTTCAACAAGTTGTGTGTCCAAGACAATAAAATCCACAAGATAAATGAATTTATCAACTTGTACTAACACATCATCTTTCTCACAAGATTCAAGAGTGGGTTTTTCAATAACCTTACCACTGCAAAGAGTGATGATTGATTTGACTTGATCCATGCGTTGGCTTTCATAGCTACTTGCATTTGCATTGTATTGCCTCTTGAGATTTTACTGTGGTTGAGATAGAAACTTACCTTTCTCCTGAAAACTGAGAGCAGATGTGAATTTTGCAAAAGTATCTTTAAAATCTGTCATGCTTTGAGCAAGTTGAGTGTTGATTGTCTCTTGCTTTTCAATGAATGCATGCAATGTTTCCTCAAGATTTCTTCTAGGAGGTGGAGCATAAGGAGGTGCATATCCATGAGAATTTTGGAAATCATGGTGTGCTTGAAATGATGGCTGTGAAGTTTGTGCATTATTGTTACCACTCTTCCAACTGAAATTTGGGTGATTTCTCCAACTAGGGTTGTATGTTTGCGAGTATGGGTTATGATTGGACCTTTGGAAACTGTTTAAAGCATGGGCTTGTTCATGGAGGCATTCCTTGAAAGAAGGAAAAGTTGGATAGTCATTGGTTACATGTTCATTGGTTTCACAGATTTGACACACAATATCTTGAATAGATTTTAATTGACCACTCCTTTTCAATTCTAGTGCCTCGACTTTTCTAGCTAAAGATGCAAACTTGGCTTGGAGGTCATGATCTTCCCTAAGGTTGTACATTCCTCCACTAGATGTATGAGGTTGAGTTTTACTTGGTGCCTCATAAGTGCTTGTAAAGTCCAATTTTGAGCATTTTCAACTAACAAATTTAGGTACTCCATTGCTTCATTAGGGTCTTTATCTTCAAAAGTTTCATTGCACATCAATTCCACCATTTGTCTATCTTTAGATCTCAACCCTTCATAAAAATGTGAAACCAATCTCCAAGTTTCAAAACCATGATGAGGGCAAGTATTAAAGCAAATCTCGATACCTATCCCAACATTGGTAAAATGTTTCTCCTGGTTTTTGAGTGAAAATGATGATTTGTTGTTTGCAAGAGTTTGTTCTGTGAGTCGGAAAAAACTTCTTTAAAAATTGTTGTTGCATTTCATCCCAAGCACAAATGGATCCTGAGCTAAGATTTTGTAGCCATGTTTTAGCTTTATCTTCTAATGAAAAAGGAAAAAACTTTAATCTGATGGTGTTCATGCTACAATTTAAGTCATTATAGGTGTTACAAACCTCCTCAAATTCCCTCAAATGCAAGTATGGATTTTCTAGATCTAAGCCATGAAAATAAGATAAAAGTTGAATAATGTCTGGCTTAAAATTAAAATGAGATGTATTAGGGGGGAAAACTATGCATGAGGGTGCACTTGTTCTTGTGGGATTCATATGGTCTCTAAGTATTCTAACACGGTTATTCTAATTATTCTCATTATGAAGCGACCGGTTATCTTCTTCGGCCATATTTTCTTAAAATGATGAGGATATCCTACAAAGTCTACCACTTAATGTACGTGACCAAACTCTCATACACGTGTAGGAAGAGAAAAGAAGGAAGCAAAACAAAAGAAACAAACGTTAAATAAAATGAAAAGTGAAAAGAAAAAATAAAATAAATATTATAATTTATATAAGAATTTATCTCCCCGGCAAGGGCGCTAAAAATTTGACATGATCAAAAGATTGATGTCTTATCCCAAGTGCAGGAGTGTCAAAGTAATAAATAACCTGGCAAGACCGGAGTCGAACCACAGAGAGGTGAACTATATAAATTACAAATAATAAAATGATATTGATGTTGAAGAGAACTTTGAGATGTGATAATGATGAAAAGATTAAACTAGGATAAAACAATTGTCAAGGTTAGAGGATCCACTAATGGTATTTTAAATAAGTATAGTATAAACTCCTTTTATTACTCAACTGAAAACCACACACAAAGGAGGTTCCAATCAGTTTATAAATTGTTAACATGATTACATTAGTTATCTTATTCGAATAATGCTAATACTTGTAAATGTTGTCAGGTATTCATGATGTTAATTTATGTTAACAACAAATCAAGTTTCTTTCATAACACATGTGTCGGTTATACTATACAGTTGGTTATGAAAGGATCAAGTATTTGTTGTACCAGGAGTTATACAATATAAATCTAGATTAACCATTTAACAAGCAAAGTATTAAGAGTGAATAAGATAACAAATACAAAACATGTTAGTATCAAACATTAAAGTCCATGTTGAATTTACACTATACTTATATTCTTACACCATTAATGTAACCTTTTCACCTTGACATAATAAACTTAGTTGAACATTATGAATAAGAGAAACATAGATAAACAAGATAAGAACATAATTATATAGGTATAGTAAAGGAAATGAAAGGCATAAACAAGATATTAATGAAACTATAACATGAAATAAAACTAGAACATTAAAACTATAAAGAAAGAAAGCAAGTAAGGAAATGATCTTGATCTGAAAACCAAGATACCTAAATGTATGGCAAATGCCTCCTTTTATAGGCCAAAATTTAGAACTATTGATTTCATGACTAATTGTTGGGTGGGTGGCCACCTCTTGACTTGGTAACATTCCTTATCTTCTTGTCTGCAGAAAACATCATTGCTAACATCAGAATTTGAACATAAAGTCTTCATGAAAGTTCTAGGAAATTGTCTCAGTTTTCCAACAAAACAAGAATCGGTGTTTTTGGACTTCTAAAACTCGAGATATGGGCTGAACACTGAACAGTGTCTGGGCTGCAGGACAGATTCCGACTTCTCCGTTGTTGCTACCATTTGAACTCGAAAATGGCACTTTTAAATCTTGGACTCTCATGAAAGTCTTAGGCCTATGTCTTAGCTTTCCATACATATAAACCAGACCTAAATCCAAGTTCTATAGCTCTAGTTATGATCCAATAACCGAATGGTGTTCCAGTTTGGACTAAACCAACATTTCTTTTTTTAAGCTTAGCCCTCTCTTTGTCTTCTCAATTTCAGTAGTTAAACTCATCAATCAATCCTTTGATTTATGTGATAGGCCTGCATTTAAGATGAACATTTACCATAAATTAAATGTATCTTATATTATTAGACATGTTATTATAAAACATGTTCTAGTTAAGGAGTTATTGATACTTTAAGTGCAAAATGATGATATAAAACCTTGATAAAAATGCAATTTTAAGTACTAATCAGACAACTACAAGCTTACCAATGAAAGCACACAAAGCATGATTCATCAACCTAATAAAAGTACTAGGTGCATTAGTAAGTCCAAAAGGCATATTTAATTCCCTTCTTTCATCTTAATTTGATGATAACCATTTTTTAAATAAATTTTTGAAAATATTTTAGAATCATACAATTCATCCAACATATCATCTAATCTGGGAATAGGATGTCGATACTTTACAGTAATTTTATTGATAGCCTTACAATTGACATACATTCATCAAGTCTTATCTTTCTTTGGGATAAGAAGCACGGGAATTGCACAAGGACTCATGCTCTCACGAATGTATCCTTTCGACATCAACTCCTCCACTTGTCATTGGACTTTCGGGATTGCTCCTATATGCTAACCCATATGGTATAGATGCTCCTAGAACAAAGTCAATTTGATATTCAATTCTCCTAATTGGTGGCAAGCCACTAAGAATCTTTTCTAAAAAGACATCTTTAAATTCCTGTAAAAGAACTTTAACAACACTTAGAACACAAGAATCCAAATTATCAGAGTTAAAAGTATGCTTCCTTATACACAAGTAAATTCATAGGCAATTTAGAAAGATAAGCATGTTTAAGATCATTAGAATTTGCGAAGAAATTAAGGTTTTCCCCCACTTTTTTCTACACACTCTTCTTTTCTCACCCTTACTTTCTTCTCTCCACTCTCGACCTCCTTTCTATTTTTTTTTCTTTTTGGTTGTGACCTTCCCCTAATTTCCTAAGGCTCGAAACTTTGTCCCCTTTTGTTTTCAACTCATGGCTCACTTTATTTTCACTCTTCCTCACATTCTCACCATGTTGTTCGACTTGTTCTTCCATTTTAGTCGAATCTGAGTGCTCATCCTCATAGCTTTTCCTCAACTAAATTTGATCTTCATACACTTACTTTGGTGTTAGTAGGACAAGTGTATAAATTCTACCATCCTTCTCCAATTAATACTTGTTCTTAAATCCATCATGCTTGGCTTTTCTATCAAATTGCCAAGGCCTCTCTAATAACAGATGAGTAGCATGCATAGGCACAACATTAGATAACACTTCATCCTTATACTTTGCCCACTGAAAAAAATCATTACCTGTCTATTCACCCTAACAACACCATATTCATTCAACCATTGAAGCTGATAAGGCCTTTCATGTTTTATGGTATTCAATCTCAACTTTCTAACCAAAGTAACACTAGCAACATTAGTACAACTACCACTATCAATGATCATACTACATACCTTATCGTTGATTAGGCATCTAGTATGGAAGATGTTCTCCCTTTATTGCTCCACATCATCCTCTCAATCTCAACTTTCTAACCAAAGTAACACTAGCAACATTAGTACAACTACCACTATCAATGATCATACTGCATACCTTATCGTTGATTAGGCATCTAGTATGGAAGATGTTCTCCCTTTATTGCTCCACATCATCCTCCTTAGTCTGAACACTAAGCGACCTTCTAATCACCTAAACTTTATCACCAACAATACTCTAAATCATTAGCATCCTCAAGTGGTGGCATCTCATCACAATCAGACTCTTCACTAGTGGACACAATCTCTCCATCATCCCTTAGAATCATAACTCGATGATTTGCACACTCTGATGCATAGTGTCCCAATCCCTGACACTTGAAACACTTTATATCACGATTACGCTTCGGTTGGACTTCTCCCTTAAGTTTTTTATCATTATCTAAAACCTGCTTCTTTATGGAGGTAGGTTCGACAACTTTAGAAGTCACCAAGGACTTCGATGGCGCACTACCCTCTCTCTTATAATTCAACTTCCAACCTAAAAAAGACCCATGAATAAGCTCCAGATTGTACTACCCTTCCTTTTCAACTGTCCTTCAACCTTAATGGCCAAATGCACTAACTCTTCCAATTCAACATAAGATTGCAACTCCACAACATTAGCTATGTCTCTATTCAAACCATTCCAAAACCTAGACATAGTAACAATCATGGCCACCTCTAATTCTTTCTAATACTGATCCACACTCCTATTACCCTGTGTAATCATTTGTAAGCGATTAAACAACTCCCTATAATAGTTTTTAGGAACATACCTCTTCTTCATTACTGTCTTCAACTCTTCTCACGTGCTAACTGGTCTTTCTCTATTCCTTTTTCTTTCTACAACCAATCTCTCCTACCAAACCATGACATAATTAGTAAACTCCATTACAACTAACTTATCCTTCTTTTCTTCAGAGTATCTATGGATGTTAAAAATCATCTCCACCTTGTTCTCTCAATCTAAGTAAGCTTTCAGATCATGTTTTCCCTTAAAGGCTGGGATTTTTAACTTAATACTACCTAAATTTCGATCTACCTCACCCAAATCATAAAAATCCCCTCTATACTCAAAATCCTTATGTGGCCAAATATGTCCTCTCCTTGGCCAATTCTCATATATATCTCCCCTATGTGTACGGAACCCATTACCACGGTTAAGATCATCCCTAGCTTCTTCTCCAGAATTTCCAACAACATTATCCTCCTTCCTAGCTTCTCTACCTTTTTTACTACGTCCCCCATTAGACCTAGTCTCCAATTTTTCAATCCTAGTCATCAGCTCACCAAACATAAATTCCATCTGTTGTTATATTCTCGAAAGCCTATCTTTTAAGATTTCACCCTTCTTCTATGGCACCCTATTAGAAAACATTATTTTTTTTCTTTTTTAAGCCTGCACGAAAATCGTTAGCAATAAAAATAACACCTCACACACTCGTGTTTCACATAAATTTATAGGCTTTTTACTCTAATATGCTCCTTATGCCTATTTCCACTCAAATTTTCTTTCTTTAGTTCTTGAAATCACTTAGCAATAATTCAAAAAAGCAACCAACAACGCAGTGAATTTATAAATTTGATATAGACTCAAGAAGCAAGAAATTTACGAAACTAACAAAACAAAACTACGATGACAAATTCACGAGTAGCAATGCAAATTTGTGCAAGTAATAAGACGATTTGAAGATGCGAAATAAACTGAATGGAACTAACAATACTAAAGAGATTTACTATCCAAACTGAAAATTAAATCAAGCAATGACAAATTATTTCCATAGCTTTCGGCCAAACTCTAGAATGTTGATTTTTTTTCTTTTATTTTTTTGTGGCAACAATCAAATTTTCAAGATCAAACCCTTTTTCTTTGTATACCAATTCAGCAATCAAGAAGAAAAATTCAAGAATACACTTTTTTTTATGTATATATTGTGGCAAGATCAAGAATTCAACAAGAACACTACCTTATGATTTTTTGTTCAACAATTCAAGAGGATACAAGAACCCTATTTATTTTTTAATATATGTGGCTGAAACTAATCAAGAGAGAAAAAATATCAAGAAACAAAAGACACAAATTGAAGAATATAACTTGTGATTAGATCTACTCTGATACCAACTGATGCGAACCCTAGCAGAATTTAATGGAATTCGCAAACCCAAGATCTATCTAATCCAAGTTTGCTGAAAATAGGATGAGCTTATCCCAATGGAAGACCTGCTCCAAGGCAACAAGACTATAAACTAACCCAATCACAACGCCTACACCTGAAGATGAGCAAAAAAAAAAAAAAATTCACAACAAAGATTGGTCAATTCTTTGAAGAGTTGAAAGTTGAATCAAGAACCTAGATTAACAGCCAAAGGTTGGCAAAAATCAGAATATTATTAGGCAAAAAAAAGTGTGCTGAAAATTATTCTTAAGAGTATTTATACTGCAAGCCAAAAACCCTAGTTTCCCTAATGGGTCATATATAAAGCCAATTTAAATAATAATCAACAAGCTAAAACTAGCCCAAACTAATTAAAATAAACAAGTCTGAAACCCAACAAGTGTTTCCTCCTAAAATAAAGAAAGTTTAATAGCTCAACTAATTTAATAAGACAAGTTTGGTTATTTTCGCATTCTGTTTGGCAACAACAAAGCCCAATTTCAAACGGATGATTCTCTCTCTTCTTAAAGAGTTAAATGGCATGCCATATACCGTTGGAAAGGTATGGAACTCTAGTTTCCAACCCAACTAAAAGCACCTCAAAATTCGACCTGTAGCTCTAGTTATGATAAAAAGGGTAGCAAAATGTCAAACTGTCCGAATCTAGTATTCTTCTCCCAATCCTTGTGTAATGGTCTTGGTTCCACCAATAAGCCCCTCTTGAACATGAATAAGATTAATCACGGTTTTCTCCTCATTATTTAATATCCTCTTGAAGTCCACCTTAGCTAACATATCTTGAAGAAGTCCATCGAAAGCCTATTTGAATCTCTTAGCTCTAAGCCTTGTAACTAGACCAACCGGAACTTCCAATGGATCCTCTGGTGCTTGGATCTCATCGGTAAAATGGAAAGAAGGACTAGAGTAAAAAAACAAAGAAAATAAGTGTCAATTCATAATTAGGTTAAAACATTCTCTTTGGTCGTCCTACTTTTAAATTAAACCTTCCAATCCTAAATTTTGTAAAAATTTAATTTTGCTGGAAAACCTTATTTTTCTTATTTTTCAGTCCCTAGTTTGAGATAGAAGAGAGAAAGTGGGTAAATTTTGATGGTAGAAAGAGAGTATCAGTTGACATCGATTGCGACCATGAAAAATATCGATTTTGGTGTTAATAAGTTCATTAAGTAAGGAGAGTTTATCTTAGGTCTTCTTTGCGGTGACGTGGGTGATTTGCTACTGGCAACGTTGTGAGAAGTCCACTGAACCTTGTCATTTAGAGGAAAGAGAAATCATAACAAGGTTTCTGTAGGTGAACCTACAGAAAGATAATTGTCGAAACCTCCCTAAGAGAACGACTTGGGAACAAGCTGGGCTCGAGGGGCACCTGCCCCTCGCATGCCATGGAGGGATGAATCTGCACTCGACGCAGCTTGCCAACAAACCTCGACATGAGAAACGCCAAGGAAATTGAGTACTAAGAGCATGCCCCTGTAGCCTCGGAGACGCAACATCAAGGACACTCCTTCTTTTGGTTATAATCTAACTTTCTCCTTGCTCGAGATGATTAATATAAGCTCAGGAATATTTTTGGGTTATATAAGGTTATTAATAGGTTTGTCAATGCATGTTGATGCAACCATATTATTCGATAGTTTTACCCACATTTACCTAGTATTTTGCCTATGTTTTATATATAAAATGCCTTGATATTTTTTATTTTATGTTTTGAAGGCACTTTTGGATGAAAGATTGAAAAGGCAGTAAATTGAAGATAATTGACAGATTTGACCTCTAATCAATGTTTTGTGCAGAACTTAAGCTCCAAAGGTCGAAATGAAATGATTCCAGTGGCATTAGAAAACTAACATCTATACCTTTCTATACATATATAGTAAGAAAAATAAAAAGAGAAAGAGCATGGAAATCATAGCCTTCAAAGAAAAATCTTGCATTCTGCAAGTGTTGACCTTTGGCCATTCCAACTTGAATATCTTGAGTTACAGAAGTCCATTAGAAGCAAATTCAATTGTTTTGGATTTCTAACTCGAAGACCTATAATCTGATCCAATTTCAGCAGAAGAAGAGCTTATATGACAGAGATATGATTTTTCTAAGATGACACATGAATTCTGTCAGAAAACAGGTTTTGTGAACAAACAAGTCCAAAGTACTTCTCAAAGCATCCAAACCGACATCGAAGTCTTTATTTCAGCTATTTAGGAAAGCTTGAAGATTAAAGATTTTATACAAGGCTATTTCTCTTTTTTTAGGAAAATAGTTGTTGAAATACTTAAATGTAAATTGTCTATTTAGGAAATGACTATTTTGTAGGAAAGGGATTAGGGTTTCTTAGGAAATAAAAAGAAAGAGAGAAAGGAAAGAGGGGCGGCTAGAAAAGAGAAGAAAAACACACAATTTCCTCTAAAAACTCGAAATCATGCATTCTTGTTTCTTTTTGATTAGTTGTTCAATAGATACTGAAGGCTAAACTCTTTTTCTTGGTTGCAAGGACACAGAAACCTTCGGATTTCAAGAGCTGTGAGATCTATTTTACCTTTTCTTTTCAGTTTATATGATGAATGAATATGTTTGTTTTCCTATGCTTATTTCATATGATTGTTTATTTTAATTGCTAGAGCAGACTCTAAGTTATTATTGTAAACAATCTATTGCTAAGCTTGCTTTCAAAACCGGAGTTGTGGTATATAAACTTGTGAAGCAACTGAGATTAATAGTTATAGTGGATCTAGGTTATTAATCGTAGGGGCAACATTCGATCAAATCAAACATGGACTGCTGATAATTATGTTATCAATATTAATTAACTTATCTTATTCTTATGTGATTAGTACTTAAAAGTGCATTTTTATCAAGGTTTTATATTATCATTTTGCACTTGAAGTATCAATAACTCCTTAACTAAAGCATGTTTTATAATAACATATCTAAGAATATAAGATACCTTTAATTTATGGTAAATGTTCATCTTAAATGCAGGCCTATCACATAAATGAAAGAATTGATTGATGAGTTGAAGTACTGAAATTGAAAGGACAAAGAGATGGCCAAACTTAGAAAAGAGATGCTGGTGCAGTCCAAACTGGAACACTGTTCGGTAATTGGGTTATATCTGGAGCTGTAGATCTTGGATTTAGGTCCATTTTATATGGATGGAAATATAAGACATAGGCCTACAACTTTCATGTGAAGCCCAAGATTTAAAAAGGCCGTTTTCAAGTCC
>Ga0325410_1008123_pt1 | contig 11383 bp, 8 predicted proteins | sample PopdelMetagenome_16_FD_206182 | JGI IMG/M metagenome (GOLD analysis project Ga0325410, IMG submission 206182) | Populus deltoides microbial communities from Bellville, Georgia, United States - Xylem-PdIQD-R3 | ecosystem: Host-associated > Plants > Phyllosphere > Stem > Wood/Secondary xylem... | reverse complement strand
GTGACTAATTCTTACGCTCCACAATCTCATTCTAATTCTATTAAGGAATGTATAGATAAAAACATTGAAAGAGAATATCCTTCATTCATAAATAAGATTGAAAATCATTGGATATATATTCCCTTTATAATCAGATTTTGGAGTCTAATACAAGTAAAAAATTAATTTTTAATAAAGGCAAGAATTCTAAAAGAAAACATATCACCTTTAGAATGAAGAAAATACACCTAAACAAAACAGCTATAATAATCAATAAACATCACAAAATGCTTACACTAAGCATGTGAAATAACGGGATAGGCACCCCATATGTTATCATGAATGATCTCAAAACAAGTAAAGCCTGATTGTCATGTGAAAAAAAAGGTTAGGACTTGTTTTTATCATGTTTACACGAACTTCAATTAAAAGACACAATATAAAGTGAAAACAAGTTTTTTTTACTTAAAAAACTATGTTTTATAAGATAAGTCAAAACAACAAAATTAAAATGTCTCAATTTCTTGTGTTATACATGACTATTATTAACAACCGCAATACAACCTAAAGAAACAGACCTAGGAATATGAAAAACTAAAGAGGGAATAAACGTTCCACTTTAAACCCTTTTGCTATCACTTTTCTCAATGTTTGATTCCACACACAGCCATCATGATAAAAGTGATTTTTACAATTATTATCTACCAATTGACTAACAAAAATTAAATTAGTAAATAAATCTAGAGAAAAAAAAATATTATTAAAGGAAAACCTTAAAGTTCCAATCGTAGGGATAAGAAAAGAGCATTGTCCTTGGCTATCTGAATATGTTGCCCACCCTCATTCTTATAAAGATTATGTAAATCATCTGTATTGTCAGTCATATGATTTGAATTTGTAGAGTCAATCAACCAAAAAGAATTAAGTAGATTCTTCTTACTTTGTTTATTGAAGGCATAAAAGGAAGAAACAATTTGTTGAACCATCTCGAGTGTGAGGAGATAAAGAAATGCTTATAGATTGTTGATCCAAAGAATGAATCAAAAAGGCAAACAAGAAATTCGACTGAACAACATTATGAGGATTAGAGCGTGTCTATTTTAATGTCACACTTGATAACTTTAATGATGTACCCCTCTTTTTTGCAATAATTGTAAAATTTATTGCTAGAGTGCTTTGCAATATATCCAAACACTTTGCAATTGTAGCACCAAGTATATGATCTGGATCTTCTTCTGCTCTTAGCAACATATGCCACATTAACCATCTTAGACGTCATAATTTTTGAATTCAGGCCAAGCTAGGTGACTATATGTATTTTTTCACGTAATAATTCCCCTAAACAAACCTCCAAAGATGAAACTAGATTTCGATTAATTAAACTAGAATGTGCAGTCTTAATAGACAATTTGTAGTGCCATTAAAGCCTCCTTGGAAATGGTAGAATGAACAATCCTAGAATACACTCTATAAATTAAAAAATCTAGAATAAAATTATTCAATATAAAGATTACCTTAGCAATAGCTGCCAATTTATAACTTTAATTAAGTAGTTAAAATAAATGGTTCAAAGATAAGTCCACATCTCTATAGAAATAATGAATGATAAAAAATTATTCATCATATGAGGTTTAATATAACTTTGTAACTAAAAGATAATGTAAGCATTCTTACTTTCCCGAGAATCAATCTTTTTGGGATCAATAGGAGCTTTAGATGACCCATCCAAGTGACCCCAAAATATTTTGTCCTTCACAAACATCTTTAATTGAAACTCTCAAGTGGGGTAATTCTTTTCATTAAAAAGAACAATAGAATTTTCTTCTTTCATGATAATTCAAAAAAAAAAAGAACTGAATTAGTGAAAAAGTAGACCTTGAAGTAAAAAAAACTTCAAACTAAGAATGAAAACTCCCAAAATACCCAACTATATCTTTGTAATCTCTAACCAAAACAAAATATCTTTACACCCAGAAATTATCTATACTCCAAACCAACCACAACTCAACTCAAAAAAATATCAGCCTAAAGAGTCAAGCATAAAATCTAGAATTTAGGCTCTGATGCAATGTTAAAACGATCTAAATGTCTTTTAATGGAGGATCTCTTCTTTTTAAATAGTCAAGTATTCACATAATTTGTTAAGGTCTAACCTTTACAAAACAAGAAAGACTTAAGAAATTAAGAATGAAGTAAAAGAAAAGGAAATTTGAAACTACAATTATAGAATCCCAGTTTCTTATTGCTTGGATTCTACATTTCTTACACAATTAATTATATATAATGAAATTCCCTCCCAAACAACTACTAACAATCTCCTAACTTTTAACTACTAATTAGCATGGACCACAACTTCCTAACTAACAAATCAAATGGCAATTTTTATTGGTAGTTAGTTGTTGTTTATCTTCATTTCTAATTGTCAAAACTTGTCTAGTTGTTGTTCCCACATGTAACTTAACTTGCTTCCAATCCTTCCACCAGCCTTTTCCACCCTTAATCTTTATGCACGTAACAATATTCCCTTCATAAAAAGATTCTTTTCCTCAAGAATTAGTATAAAAGTCAATAAATTAGCTACTGATTTCCTTTAAGTCCACCTATGTTGCATCCTTTTTAAACGAGTTAGACCATTGTATAAGCTTTATAGTTACAATTCTATTTCCCTTCTTTATCAACTTCATATCAAGAATAGCCATTAGACTAACCCTAACTCTAACATATACATCTACTATTAGCAAATTAAAAGACACAATTACATCATTCTCTCCATCTTAACTTGCTTATAAATGTCCCATTCTTCCACTATTTCTTGATCAACTGCTTCTTGATGGCCAATAAAACATTGTCTTCAATCTTTTATAAGAATTTTGAATCCCTGAATGTCCCCCGATGTAAAAGTTGTAACTAGCACCTACTAATCTATTTCTTAAATTTTTATCATTATCAATCACAATTCTGTTCTTATACCTCAAAATTCCCTTTACAAAAGTGTATTTCAGCCAGTCACTAACATTGATCAATTTCCCAACTATAATGTCATGTAACTTATGATTATTTTTATATGAGTTGATGATATCCTAATAACATATTGGTAAGTTGTTAAAGTTTTTAATCTTCCTTGTTCTCCTTTAATTAGCTTTTCCCTTCATATTGAACTTTTTTCCTTTTCTAGTCTCTTGGACAATGCATCTTCAAAAACATTTTCTCTTCCTTTTCTATGTTGTATAACATACCTCAGCCCTAACAATTTGGTTAGACATTTCCTTTGGAGTATGGATCTTTTGTTCTAAAACATATTTCAGACTTTCATGATCAATTTTAATGATGAACTGATTATACTCAAAATAGTGCTCAAAATAGCTCTCAATCCAGTAGCACATGCATCAGTTTCTAACACAAAAACATTGTTAGAATCTGGTGGTGCTAAGATTGGAGCCTCAAACAAAGCTTTTGTAATCTTATCAAAAGTTGACTCAGCCTTCTCATTCCAACTAAAGTTATTTTTCTTTAACAATTCCATTAGTGGTTTGTTGATGAAGCCAAAACCTCTAATGAACTTCTTGTAATAATCTGTTAAACCTAAGAAGCCTCTCAATTCCTTTACAAAATATGGAATAGACAAGTTCTTCATAACATCAATCTTTTTAAGATTTGTTCCCACTCTTTCTAAAAAGACAATATACCCTAGATACTTCATTTTTTCATCATAAAAAAAGCACTTAGATTATTTTACAAATAACTGATCCTTCTTAAATGTTTTCAAAATAGTTCTAAGATTACTGATATGTAATTATGAGGTGGAACTATATATCACTATGTCATCAAAGAACACCAATTCAATCTTCTCAAATAAGGCTTTAATATACTATTCATTAAGGCTTGAAAGGTAGTTGGTGCATTAGTTAAGCCAACAAAGTATTATCTTGAATTCATAATGTCCATGGTCAGTTCTGAATGTAGTTTTATCCACATCTTCACACATCCTTACTTAATGATACTCTAATCTTAAATCCAACTTTAAAATAACTTAGATCCATGTAATTCATCCATTAAATCAATTCATATATTAGAGAAATTGAAAACTTATTTTTGACAGTTAGATTATTCAATTGTGTGTAATCCACACATAATCTTCATGTATTATCTTGCTTTTAACCAAGAAAACAAAAGATGCAAATGGACTACAACTATGGTGAATGATCCCATTTTGTAACATATCCTTCTTCAACTTCTCTATCTTTTCCTTTTGAATTAACTCACTCTTGTAAGGTTTAATGTTGACTAGCTTTGCCCCTAAACTGAGTGGAATCTTGTAATCCAGCTTCCTAGTTGGTGGTAAATGTTTTGATTCTGCAAACACAAATTGATATTCCTCTAACAATGCCTTAACCTTTGAATTCTTCACATCCTTTTAACACCTCCATAGAAAACAATTGTCCTAGAAATCCAAAAATGGCTCCCTTCAAACTCTTGTGTACCTTAATTGTGATAATCATCTAATATTTGGCTTCTTCAACCATTCATTTTATTCAATCATCATACCACCATTGTTGAATGATAGTTCATTTTAATGAAGAGGGTGTTTGTAAGTGTGGTTGCTTTTCAAAATATTTTTCGCTTGGAAATGTATCAAAATAATATTTTTTTAATTTTTTAAAAATCACTTCTTATATCAGCATATCAAAATGATTTAAAAACATCAAAAAATATTAATTTGAAATAAAAAATATTTTTAAAATGCAAAAACAAATGAGGCTGAAATCAAACAAGAAAGGAGAATAAATTTTCAACCAATGTACCTTCAAAACTATGTCACACCTTCCTAATTTCAAGAACCTCAAATTAGCTTGGAATTCATACTTGGATAAACCATATGAACTTAGACAAAAAGCATTACATCTCATTATACCTTTTTAAAAACAATGTAGTAATCTTCTCCACAATTGCCTTGATTTCTTTAATGACTAAATCACTAATAAAGTTATGTGAATTGTCACTATCAATCATGATCATAATATCCCTTCCTTAACGGCGACCTTTAATTCTAAAGGTATTATAGGCATAACTTTTTACTGGTGCATTCAAGGATAAGACATTCTTCAATTCCATTTTCCTTAACAATAATTTCATGATTGCCTCCTTTTTCCACTTCCAAGAACTCATCATCATCTTCTGATATACCTTTAATCATATGTATACCTTTTTGGTTATACTAATGGCCAGGAATGTACTTTTCTCATTTCAAGCATTTCCCCAATCTCTTTTGTTGTTCATGTAATGTTTCAAAAAGGTCTCTCTTTATTTGAAGCATTGCCTCAATCACTTTTGTTCATGTAATGCTTTAGAAGGGTATCTTGATCCTTGCATTACTCCATTCTTGGCTTGATTGACAGGCTTAAAAGACTGATTACCTAGGAATTTTCCGATGCTAGAGTAGTTACATTGATGACCAGGAATGTACTTCTCTCATCATTTGAAGCATTGCCCCAATCTTCTTTGTTGTTCATGTAATGTTTCAAAAAGGTGTCTTGATCCTTCCATTACTTTATTCTTGGCTTGATTGACAGGCTTAAACAACTGATTACCTAGCAATTTTCCGATGCTAGAGTAGTTACATTAATGACCAGGAATGTTTTTCTCTCCTCATTTGAAGCATTACCCCAATCTCCTTTGTTGTTTATGTAATGTTTCGGAAAAGTGTCTTGATCATTGCATTACTCCTATTCTTAGCTTGATTGAAAGGCTTGAAAGACTGATTACTTGGAAATTTTCCCATGCTAATTAGAGTAGCCATTCTTGTAACAAATATGTTTCTTTTAGCTAACACAAGATTAGACTCTTCTTGCCATTTGCTTGATCAAAAGCCTGTATTAATGTGGTTGGCTTAAAATTCTTGAGCATTGGATTAATATCTAATAAAACTGGAAATTTCGCATGATTCTAGCAATGTGTGATTCAAAGCAGTCATTAGAGATTTGATTTCTTCAAATCTCTACATACTTTTCCATTTCTTTATCCTACACTAGCTTATTAAATTCCTCCACCACATCTTTTCTACTACCAAACCTTATACAAGTAGCCTTTATGAGTTCCTCTCAATTAACCAAGTCATTACTTCCCAATATGAATCTTTCAGACTGGTTTTCAGCCTTTCTTTCTAAGTAAAGAGATTATTTTCACCCATTGTTGAACTAGTCTGAAATGCATCTTAAAAAATGCTCATATTTCCTAATCAATCCCCATGAATTCTCCCTTTTGAAAGTTAGCAATTCCACCTTTGATAAAGCTACATTATACCCCATTCTTTGAACTTTATAGTTGCACACGCTTTCCCCACGTATGTTTATTCTTTGGTTGGGAATTATTCCATCAGAAACTTGAATGATCCTTCCTTCTTTATTTGCTTCTTAGTTGCTCATAAATGAATTTAATGTAGTCATTAGTGTTTCCATTGTAAATTGAGTTCATTCCTCTTAGCCCTACTCCGACCATTGTTTCAGATTTCCTGTAACCCATTCTTGAGATTCTTCATGCCTATGTTGCATCTACTCCTCTAGTTTCTTGCCATGTTATTCCAAGGCTTCAACCTTGTTATTTTTCACCATTGTTATTTGTCACGCGATGCAACCTTCTATGGTTGTGAATCATACTGCTTTGATACCAATTTGTTAAGGTCTTACCTTAACACACAATGAAAAACTTGGGAAATTAAGAGAGAAGTAGAAGGAAGGGTGAAAGTTGAAGTTGCAACTGCAGAATTCTGATTTCTTGTTGCTTGGATTCTACATTTCTTACACATTTCATTATGTACAATGGAATTCCCTCCAAAACAACGACTAACAGTCTCCTAACTAACTTCTAACTACTAACTAACATGGATCACAACTTCCTAACTAACAAATCACGTGGAAATTTATATTGGTAGTTAAGTGCTACTCATTTTCATTTCTAACTGTCAAAACTTGTCTAGCTACTATTCCCACACTTAACTTGCTTCCACCAGCCTTTTCCACCCTTAATCTTCATGCACGTAACATAATTACATCATAAGATCACTCCTAGACCATAATTACAATCTCTCTACATAGGTAATTATGTACAACTAATTGTCTATCAATCAATTTCCCTTAAATTAAGTAATTGCATATCAATCAATCTCTATAAATCAAGATATTGGGGCTAACATAATGCAATATTATAATATAATATGCAGTCATTAGGTAGATAGCTAAAGAGAGAGCATGCCTTCAACACTCAACAAGTCTAACAAGTCTCACATGCAGCAAATGCAAATGTGGATCCTAATTATAAAAATTAGGGCAATAGTTCAATGTTCGGCTTTAAAAGATGGTTGTCCAGACACAAAGGTATACAAAATAAATCACTTGGAAAATGAATTACTATAACATTCCAAGCAAAGAGGTGACAAAATAATAATAACTTTCAGATCATTAGTTAAGGAGAAAAGGACAGTGACTTCCATTAATGTTAGGTCATATGTGCTATGCAAAAAATGAGCACAAATGAAGTTAAATGATTCAATTGATCAAGTTACCAGAAAATGAGCACAAATGAAGTTAAATGATTCAATTGATCAAGTCACCAGTTAAGCAAAGTAAAGGACCCCATTCAAACGTCAATCAAGTAACTGCTGTGAAAGCCAGTAAGTTTTAATGTAAGATATAATTCAAGGTTGTTAGATCGCTAGTCAAGAGATGCCACCAGAGGACGAGATGGGATAAAATCTTTCCCATCTAGTTTGTTGGGTCAAATGTTGAGCACAAGGTAAAGACAGGGTAAAGTATTAAAAGACCGCCTTCTCCATAAGTAGAGTATATTTGGATGCGATTACCAAAATAGATTCACTGCATGCATCACATGGCCACGAAACAACACCAGTTTTAGGTTGAGCAGTCGCGAAGAAGATAAGAGATTACACTTGCGATTGGTTAAGTAATGAAATGAAATTCAATTTCATTAGATCAGTTCATCCCAAAAATTATTTCACAATCACATATATGCAATGAAAGTAACGAATGCAAGTAAAAATTATGTAATTCAAGGTCATTAGGTTACTTTCGGTGCTATTATTAAGTTCTGTCATTATCCTATCTTGTCCCCTTTTGATTGCCAATATAACAACAGAAGCACATACTTGATTAGCACCAGGTTATTAAATGCATTAGCAGAAACCTCACTGGCTTGTAATTGCAATTTTGCACAATATTTAAAACTATATATATACTGAAATGCTCAAGGCAATACATATCAGCAAAGGAACCAGAATATGCAAACCATGCAGATATGGATACTCATGTACAAGAACTTGTTGATCTGCTACACATATTAAAGCTATCAAGCGTGGAGATACTTCAAGTTGCAATGTGGTCAATACTAGTCAGGCAAGAGAGGTAACCTGTCAATGCTGTAGGGTGATCCATTTGTGTCACCAGTGGCACTGATAAAATCATCAACTCCGCTATCTGTCCCAATTGTTTCAATAAACTTGCTGTTTACATCCATCCTAGTCTGATATGGGAGGATACGGAGACGTGCCTCTGGCTCTATACCAATTCTCTCTGTTTCTAATTGGTATTTTCGAATGAAATCTATTTGAAGGGACATAATGTGTGATGACCTAGGGAGCAGCTCCACAGGTTCTCCTTTTGGAATTACTACTTGCATCACAGCTATTCTTGCCTCCTGTATGAAGAAAAGTACTTTGTAGAGTTGAAATGTAATAATTTAGATGAACTAGGTGTTCCAAATGATAACATGATAGAGTAATGAAGATAGCCAGTGGACATCCTTATTTATTAACTGTGATCACCATGGCCTACTGTTAGTCTCTTGGACATGATATATTCTGTTGGAAGGCTTACAATAAATCAATCAATGCATACAAACTTCTCCAATCATTGTTCTTTTCTACTTTCTATGTTCTGTATATCCCTGTTTCTTTATTATTTTCAACTAGACAAAAGGAAAACAGAAGCACTAGGCAGAAATGATACTATTCAAGATTCAAAAATGAAAATATGCAAGGCAATGTTAAACAGGAAGACTGCCCCTTCCGGAGAAAGAAAACGAAATTTGTACACTATATGGAATTTAAAAGAGATCTTCTAAATCAAATGCAACAGACTCAGATCTAACAGTATGCACTCTTTCTTGAAGATCATATAATAAATTGAGTAGACACCATCCAAATTACCTTTCAATCATCACTGGCCTAAAGATCACCCACCCACATTGAGAATAAACTTTGAGATAGAAACCAAAAAAAAATAGATCCAAATACTATATGTACACACACAAACACATATTAATGCATTGAATATCCATAGAGAAGCAGCTTTGTTTAATTTTAAGAAAAAATGTCCATTGAAATGAGCACATTCTTGCAAAAGAAAAACCAGCTTGCAACCATGTGGTCATCTCACAACTGATCAAATTTGTTTTCCACACTAAAGCATGATTATGTTGCCAATTTTCAAACAGCCATACATTCATGCTGCTCTAGAAGAAGAAGAAAAGAAAACAAAGGGAAAAGGGTAGGGAGTGAAAGGAAAACCAAATCTTAGTTTAAGCTTCATAAAACCATTGGTAATATAATGGAGCTGAGGTATTAAGTTCTCCATTGGTTAGGTGGTTGGAGGTGCGTTTCCACCAACCACCAAATTAAAGGTGTTCGCTAACAATGCAAATGCATTTCAAAAGCCATTTAAACTACTATTTAGAGAAACCACATATTGAAGCTTTTAAGGTTTTGAAAGGCTTTTGAGTATTATTTTGCATTTAAAACCTTTTCACCGACACATTACCAAACACCTTTTGCATCCACATTTATAGCTACAACCATAGCTAACTGCTAATAGTTGTACCAAATGGGACCTAAGAAACAGCCACTCTTAGAATAACAACTTGATGATAGTACCACCTTAACCATGCAGTCCAGTTTACGTGAAAAGGTCATACTTCAGAGAAAGAATTCATATCTTCTTATATCTCAGTCACACTACTACAAAGACTCTTGCTGTTTTCCAAAAATAAATAAACAAGTTGTGGGTCATTGATTCCCCAAAACAAATTACAACTATCATATACAGGAGAGTTTGGTTTTTGGGGGTGATAGTGATATTTCTGTAGTAGTGAGAATAGTCTGCAGACAAGAATTCCTACTAGGAAAGCAGGCCACAGGCAAGGCAAGGAAAGAAGGGACAGGTAGCCACAGTACACTTTCTTAGTAAGTCTTGAATCTCCTAAGGGAAATCTTCTTTCATTCTGGCAGCCCTGTTTCCCCAACAAGAAAGTAAACTGGTATACCATCCTCAAATCAGTCCTTCCCCTTGGGTTATTGGAAGAGTATATTTTATTGTATTCTTAAGGGAATAGGGTCCACCTGAGTCTGCCAAAACCCATTCTATAGACACCATACAGGAATCACTTACACTGTATTGCTCCTCATAGCACTACAAGTTATAGTCTTAATAACTTACACTGTTACATTGGCTTACAATAAAGTTAGGTTTGTGTTTATTTAAAATTTCAGTTAATTTCTCTAATCAACTTCTCTGCAATTGTTTAGATAATAGTTTAGATTTTCTTTTTTCTTCTTTTGTGGACCTTCAATTCTTCATTTGTATTAGGCATGTCATGTAATTTTGATGCCAACTCGTTGAATTTTTAGAGATGTGTGAATTAATGAATTTACTAAGAGTCGCTAGCAATTCACAACAGCATACGCCATGATCATTATCAACTCCCATGGTGGCCCCAGAACGCTGTGGCATTGACCAAAACATTAATCATTCTTAATGCACTCCATCCACAAAATATATTAATCAATAATAAATATTTCAAAAACACAACTGAAAGAAAACTCTTACCTCCAGGGCATCTATCTTCTCTGACAATTTTGTATTCTCTTCTGTTCTAGAATCCTTCAATCCATTAGCATGACTGCTCATCAATGCCCTTATGGCCTTTGTTATTTGCTCCAAGGAACTTGTCTACCAAAAGAAAGAAAACATGTTTCACCATATTGAAAATACATAGCTGTAGCTAAGAAATAGATAACTATTGGTTTGATCATATAAACCTTTGTCACATAAATGGGTATGTCGTGAGATTTGGCAGCAGCTTGAATCTTGGCATTTTTCTTGAGCTTGGACTGCAAGGCAAGTAGCGCATCTGCATCACTGATGTTATCAGTTAATTGAACTGCAGCTTCCATTTTCAACTGATTGATCCCTTGAATCACACTTGTCTCCAAGATCTAGAATAACTGCTCTTTTTGTAAGTTCCATATCCAGTATATTCATACTATGCAGCAGTAATCAAGTGCCAAAAATTGAAAATTTAATTAACTTCAGGTGAGATGCAAAGTCTAGTTTTACTT
>Ga0325410_1008121_pt1 | contig 11385 bp, 7 predicted proteins | sample PopdelMetagenome_16_FD_206182 | JGI IMG/M metagenome (GOLD analysis project Ga0325410, IMG submission 206182) | Populus deltoides microbial communities from Bellville, Georgia, United States - Xylem-PdIQD-R3 | ecosystem: Host-associated > Plants > Phyllosphere > Stem > Wood/Secondary xylem... | reverse complement strand
TAAAAATTCATTCAATTGAGACGATTTTGTTATGATTCAAAAGCCTTTATTTCATCACTTCAGAAATTTAGAAAAGTTCAAATCTTAATTGGTAAGATGCCGAGTTAAGATTAGCTGATTGTTCCAGTTTCGTGTCATCTCAGTCAGGTGAAGATCTTGATATTACGTACGAGTTTGCTCTGCCTTTCCCGGATGCCCAGTCGAGGCATGATCTTTATTTTTTCTTCTCTCTCTGTGCGTATGATATAGGAATCGCTTAGCCACATAAACGTCGCCGTTTGTTCTTCCTTCCCAGATGCCTGGATAGGGATGATCTCCTTCTTTATGCATAAAATAAAGGTTTCTATTAGATTGTTTAGCTAAATCAGTTAGGTCGAGGAGATGCCTTTTGGATTGGCTTGTTGCTTCTTAAAGAGGAGATCTCCTGGATGCTATTTTAAAAAATTAAATTGATAAAATAATATTTTAAATAGTATAAATATAGTATTTTTATTATGTATATTCTAATGATAAAAAAAACCACTTGAAAAGTCAATTATATTAAAATAAAAAAATATATATACATTTTTGTTATATGGCTATATTTAATTGGTTTTAATTTTTTTAAGAGATATATAAAAATATTTTAACATTGTATTTAGCATTCACTTTATAGCATGCAAGACAAACATAAAAAATTAAAATAATTTTTTATTTTTATTTTTATTTTTAACTCTCCACACCGAGTTGCTGATCTCCGACTGACTGATGAGATGATGCTGAATCTTTATTGTAAAAGATTTGCACGCTAGCTTTAAAGAAAGATGTTTCCTTTTAACAACTGCAGACTGTGGCAGCAAGAGTGTGGAAAGGAAAAAGCACCAGCCCGATCATCAATAGATCCTTGGCCCACGAACAACAGGGCTCGCTGTACCTTGTTTTTTTTTTTAATAATAGATATATTTAAATCAATTTATACGTTAATCAAAATTAAAGCTCATTTATCACCCCCACAAATTCCTTGAAATCCAATAATAATAATAATAATAATAATAATTGACATCACAAGAGCCAGAAATCTCTGAAGCACCGGTGCTGCTGGACTCGAGCAGTAATTAAGCCACTCTTTTTTTTTAAAAAAAAAAAGACTAATGATTAAGCACCGACAGATAATTTACCCCTCAGAAATCTTATCATTGAAGGTCAAAAAGACCCCCTCGTTGTACGAACGGCTGGTTACTAGCCATATTTTATAAAAGAAGAAATGGCAAGTCAAATTTAACTGATTACATTATCCTCAGGAAAGTCAACTTGCTAGATGTATGTCCACTTTATTCTTATTCCAACACCCACAATGTCGTTGATCACGTCTGGCTTTAGAACGATAAATTCAGTAAGAAAAGAACTCTGTAATTTAAATCCTGAAACTAAATAAATATAATTAAGAAAAGAAAAACATGGAGATGAACTTATCCATAAACAACAGTTGATATCTAAAGCAGATAGCGCTTATCCTACGATTATAGCTATAAACAACATCTCATTTCCAAGTAATTTTATTAGTATAATTAATCTTAGGCGCCTGTAAGCATTTTCGACTCCTAGTACTGTCGAGTACAGGTGATTGATGTGTAGGTTTGTTCACCATCTCCGCGTCAGGTAGATTTCTTGATGGTCCCTGTAGGAGTACGGTTTGGGTGCATTAAAATCTGGGTTTTCACATGTGATGAGCTCTCTCTTTTGAGATATTTTTCGCAGGGAGGATTTCTTTGGGAATATTTAATGAAGCTGTGATGCTATTTTGCAGCGGCGAAATTTGTGACAGTGGCATGTTTGAATCGCTTAAAAAATTTGTATGCTCTGTCGAGTTAATCGGGAGATGTTATGATTAATTAATATCCTTGTAGCTTTCTACCATTTCAGACCAAACAGTAATCAAGAGAGACGGCAAGGATGCTCGAGTGGAACAGTGTTGAAGAACAAGTGGTGTATTACGTGTGCGATGAGCACACGCACTTCTTTTCGGCTTTTTTTTTTTTCATGGAATGAAAGGTTTCAATTGGAGATTTGAGTTTTGACAAAGCCAAGGTTTCCTGTGCTGTTTTGCAGTGTGTTTGGTAGTGTGGTTGTGGTTGTTTTTTAAATAGCTTTTCATGTTGAAATACATGTTAATAATGTTTTTTTATTTTTTAAAAATCATTTTTGACATCAGCACATTAAAATAATCTAAAAAGTATAAATTGCACTCAATTTTAGTAAAAAAAAAAAATTTAAAATTTAACAAAACATAGTTACAAACACAACACCAAAAGCTGACAACAAGCACGGGTTGAAATATACGTTTGCTCCTTTAAGACTTTCATCATACTGGTGTTGTAGTTTTCATTTAGTTATCGGTGTCCTTGTATTTGTTATTTTTATTAAATATTTAACCCCAACAAACGCTAGCAGCTGGCCAATTAAAATATATATATGTATAAAATATATCACTCGTGAATATTAATTAAAATGCGCCCGTAAACTGATACAAATATTTTTAGTAAATAAAAAAGTATATATGTATAAAATACAATCCAGACAATCATGGCTAGCAATCACAATTTTCAAATTCCATTTAGTTATTAGAAATCCTCATCTGGCAAAAAAAAAAAGAAAAAAAAACTTTTTTGAGGAAGGGCTGAAGATTTATCACCTGCCAATTGAACTCCATAGTTGAGGATATAAATAAAATTTATAAAAATATAAAGAGAGAAATAAAATTCAGACTATACAGGAGTTTTTGTAATTATTCCTTGGATTATTTGATGCAAATAATTATTCCCATCACCATCAACGAACCAGTGCGTTGCTTCCCATGCGTCCGTCACATATCACCCCGCTGTGCACTAAGGTAACGTCATTTACACTTCAATTAATTTTTATTTTCATTCTATACTTATAATGAATTTTACGATAGATCATATGGCCTTTGTTTTTATTGCATGATTATATTTCATATAAAAATAATTATATTCTACTAGTAAAAATGCTAATCAAGATTATTTCAACTAAAAACTTGATGCTTAAAGCGTTCATTTTTTCTTAAATTTCATTGCTTTTTATTTATTTAATTAGATAGTGGAAGACATTAAGAAAGAATCATTTTTGTAGCATTAAAATCCTAGCGAAGACTAGTTAGATTGAATTAATATATAAGCTAGTTTTAAACATTCTTTGAAAATTGATGGTTTAATATTTTTTTTTGGTTTTTCTCAATTCCTCCCTACGGCATAAATGAATGGAATTTAAGGTGGTAATCTATTATTTTTGGTTTCCGCTAAGTGTTGACCCTGATATATGTCGGTTTAACAACTTTTAAGCTTAACTAAACTGTTTAAACTTATACTTATGTGGATTCCACGAGGTAACAAACCTAGTGTTCTCGAGCTTAATTAAGTATTGAGTCTAAACATATTAATAAAAAATATTTTACTCTGATTAGCTAAAAATATTAATTTGATCCCACTAAGATATAAATGCAACGCCTTCCCGGACAAAAACTTGAAATCAACCAATAAACTTCTTTAAATATTCAGCAGGGAAAGCGAAAAAACCCAACATCACATGCAGGAATTTTCATGCTCTATCAATCCACGACTAGCGTCTAAAAAAAAAAAAAAGGCAAGGCGTCTCAAAGATGTTGCAGAGCTCAAATTCTAACTAATTGCAGCCATCAATCACTGTACTTATAGAAAAATAAATAAATAAATATTAGCTGACTTTTCTTGTTTAGCAGTTTTCCACCTGCTTTCATTTTAATGCCATTGAAAGATACATGTATCTGGCTTCTATTGTATTAATTTCACTTGAGTGTATAACTGTATATAACTAAAAACAGTATTATAACAGCGGAAGAGTTTAACATAAAAATAAAATAAAATGACAGCGATAACAAACTATTTATTCTTCTCGTATATGACTATACCTTGTACCCAGCAAAGATGCTTGATGTTATCCCTTCTCTACTGTCCTAACCATTTTCTTATCTAGATTCAGTGTGTGGGGTTTTTTAATTAAATATTTATTATAATAATTCTTTTATTTTTAATATTATCACGTTAAAATTATAAAAAAACAATAATTTAACAGCAAAAACAATTTTATTACGTGCAGCCGGCGGTTGGTAAATACCAAAACAAGCCTTGGAGCACTACCTCACTTTTTTTTTTCCCCTCTCGAGAGGAAATGCGCAATGGCGTCGCCGGCTTTGCTTGTGGTTTCCATGCAAATTCAAACAAAAATTTGCTTGTGGTTTCCATGTGACACGTGTCGTCTTGCCCCTGTACTTATTCGTGCTTATCCACTTATATCAATTTTTTATAGTAATCACTAATCTAATCTCTTGCATTTTTTACTTTGCTTAACTCTCAGGCGTGGGTCCCATTTGATGACGTGGTGGATAAGACAGTGTGACGTCCAGCTATTGTTGTTGGGAGTTGTAGCAGCGATGGCGATTTGCGACGATCCACTTCCAGGAGATCCCGATCCAACCCCCACCCTCCCTTCACAGTGGTGATAGCAATAGTTTTCAGCTGATTTGATGCGAGACGGGATGGCACAGCTTGCCCAGACCCAGACCCGTGCCATCCTCCGACCTGCTTGCTCTCGATGCGCAGAGAGGATTAGGTGCTCTTCGGTACTGACAGGTGACAGCTCATACTTTAACGCGAGGGGGTTCATTGATGATAAACATACATTGAGATTATTTGATATTTCAAACATATTATTTTGATTTTATCTAAAATTGTCTCCTCTGATTAGAAAAATATATTTAAGATACCAAGAAACTCTTGATTATCACGCCTTGTTTTTACTTTAAACGTATTTTTACTGTTAGCATGTTCTTTAAAATAGAGGCAAGATAAATATTAAAAAACATTCTTGATCATCTAAGGAAAAAAAAAATCTCTTATATAAAATTTCTCTCTTCTTATTCATTGTTATAGAAATATATTTTTTATTATCAAAAACATTGTTTTTGAATAAAATTTTATCTTGATTCGAAAATGATCGAATCTTAATAGATAATATAAAAAAAATCATGATTCAATAATTTAAAAGTAATTGCATAAATAAAATTTGTTTTTATTGAGTGCTCATGATAACGTTTTAAGAGAATTATATATTAGATTCGTGTATAATAATTAATATTATCGTAAAAAGTTATAATTTTATTTGAAAATTATATAAAAAATTTAATAATATTTTAAATGTTATTTTAAACTTTTATTTACAATTAATTTTAAACAAAATTATAAAAGGAAAGACAATGAGAAAACAAAAACTTACATGCAATGTAAAAAGAGAATAGATAATATTCTATATATAAAACTCTGGCTAACCTGGTGTTCTTCTATTGTCGGAACAAACTTCTTTTCTTACAAGACAAGGTGACAAACACATTAATGTTTTACGAGGGCATATCCTCAAAAAACAGAGAGAGAAAAGGAAAAAGAAACTGCAAGTTCCAAGCTGTACTCGATTCCTGTATCAATACCACATTAATTTCTCATAACAAAACAACAATTAGAACCCAAACAGCAGCGAATTTCATCATCGTATACCTTAAAAAAAAAAAAAAAACACCAGATATTTATTTCCCCCTCGGGAAACATCCGATAAATCGGTAAAAAACCGAGACGCGGATCTCCGAGCTTACTGTCAGCGGAGTTTTGGATAATTTGACAGGCAAAAGCAAGTAGTAGAGTAGTAATAATAGGCCACGCGGTACTCATCACCAAGACAGCTCCTTTTCGTTTCAGAGATAATAATAAATAAGAATAATAAACACCACCACCAAGGCACCAACACTCCTCTCCGTGGGCGGGTCCCAGAGCCCCCAACACCTTGTGGCGGACTCACCTAAAAACAAAAGGATAAGAACCATCTACGAGAGACCCTCCCTCTTCCACTATCTATATTTTACCCTGATTCATACCGTTGGATCAACATTTCTTTCTACCCATCTAACGAATGTTATAGCTTCTAACATTCCACACGTATCCTGGGATGTTATATCTTGGCACGTTAAAATACGAAGAGCTAATTACGAGGCAGTCCCTGTAGTTACTACAAGTCTACAACTGATCAATTAGTCCCGATGGTCTTAAATATAGTTAGAAAATTCCTCCTATTCTTGTCAATCCAATTTTCTAGAGACGTGTTCTTTCTTTTTCAGGTTTCTTCTGAGCTATAAACTTTTATTCGCTGATTCTAATTTTCAAAAATATAAAAATGAAATTAACAAATGGAATAAACTATATACAAATTGAAAGAAAATAGAGATTAAATACATGATTTTTATAATTATGTATTTTGATATGATGGCAAACTCAAGCATCTACATGTGCACGCATGTCATATAAACCATGATTGAATGATTTAAACCAATGTCTCTGTAACATACCTTTAGGGTTTAACCATTAAACCATCCATGTGGATTAATTTATAGTTTTATTAAACTATAGTGACCAACTATAACCAGATTAACATGAAAGCGAAGTTGGATTTTATATTGTTATTTTAATTTATAACTTTTCTCTCCACTCTCTTGGTGTTACAAGGGGGCAAGGATCAATTACAGAGACGACTTGCTTGGTTTTGCCTTTGGTCATTTTTTAAGATATTTTTTATTTATAAATATAAAAATAATTTAAAATTATAATTAAAATATTAATTTTTTTAAAAAATTATATTTTTTAAAAACACTCATCAGTCATATTTCCAATCACTATTAGAGAGATAGAGCTCTTCAAAGATGCCACAAAAAAAAAAAAAACTTATTCTCTCTCTAAAAAACGGAGTGTAGGGCTCAGAATTTATTTATTTTTATTATCTATTCTTGGACTCATGGGAGGAAAATTTCTATTTTGAAGAAAGAAACTGGTAATTTTCTTGAACCGTTCCTGGTTGTCTTTTTTTTTTTTTTTTTTAGGTGGTGGGTGTTCAAAGCTCGAAAGTTCAAATAGGTGGGCATGTGAAACAAGAAAAAAAGAAAGAAAATCCTGTAACAATCTCTAGTGGGATAATATCTGATAGTTGCAGCAGTATATTTTCTTTAGCTCCATCCATAATCTTGAATCTATTCCATTTTTTTGTTTCTGTCTTCCTCTCTCCATTTTTACCTGGATGGGTAGCTGAGAAACTTGCTTCAATTTGTTTTATTCAATCTCTTTCCTATTCCCTTCCCTGAAAATTCCCTTCATTTTCTCACAGCTTTCTCTCTTGCTCAATGAAGTGGTGGTGGTGGTCTTAGTAGTTTCTGCATCTCTCTTGCTCCAGTGCTACTTCAGATTCAAGAAGTTTTTTCCACCTTGCTTTTCAGTAATTTATAGTCTTCGTATTCAGTGTATCCTGAACAGGGTATCTTCCAAATTTGTAATTTTTCTTATTCGTTGCTCTAATTAACGTCCTGGTTCACAAGAAGTCACCGGTAACTTATCTGCTAAGAGTCTTGAAAGGGTATCTTTCACTTTGAAACATTTTTGCTTAAATGAGAGTTTTTTCTTGGCCACAGTGAAAGAAAACAGTATAAATTAGCTAAAGAGATGGTGTCAAGATCATACTCTAATCTCTTGGAGCTTGCCTCTGGTGAGTCTCCATCTTTTGAGCGCATGAACCGGCGAATTCCACGGATTATGACGGTGGCGGGCATCATGTCCGACATAGATGATGATCCATCAGAGAGTGTCTGCTCCGATCCATCATCCTCTTCAGTGCAAATGTGTCGAATCATTATTGTTGCCAATCAGCTGCCAATAAGGGCACAGCGAAAATCGGATGGCAGTAAGTCTTGGATTTTCAACTGGGATGAGAATTCACTGCTTCTTCAGCTGAAAGATGGTCTGGGGGATGATGAAATTGAGGTTATTTATGTTGGTTGTTTGAAGGAAGAAGTCCACCTTAGTGAACAAGAAGAGGTCTCCCAAATACTTTTGGAGACCTTCAAATGTGTGCCAACATTTCTCCCGCCGGATCTTTTTAGCAGGTATTATCATGGGTTTTGTAAACAACAGTTGTGGCCTTTGTTTCATTACATGTTGCCCTTGTCACCGGACCTAGGGGGTAGGTTTAATCGGTCACTGTGGCAAGCATATGTGTCGGTAAATAAGATATTTGCTGATAGGATTATGGAGGTGATTAACCCGGAGGATGATTTCGTATGGGTTCATGACTATCATCTAATGGTGTTGCCTACTTTCTTGAGGAAGAGGTGTAATAAGGTGAAACTTGGGTTTTTCCTTCATAGTCCTTTCCCTTCGTCTGAGATTTATAAGACATTGCCTATTAGGGAAGAGCTTTTGCGAGCCCTGCTGAATTCTGATTTAATTGGGTTCCATACTTTTGACTATGCTAGACATTTCTTGTCTTGTTGTAGTAGAATGCTTGGTCTTTCCTATGAATCCAAGAGAGGGTACATGGGCATTGAGTACTGTGGTAGGACTGTAAGCATCAAAATCCTTCCTGTTGGTATACATATGGGTCAGCTTCAGTCGGTGTTGAGCCTTCCAGAGACTGAAGCAAAGGTAAAGGAGCTCATTAAGCAGTTTTGTGATCAAGATAGGATAATGTTGCTGGGGGTGGATGACATGGACATTTTTAAGGGGATAAGTTTGAAGTTGCTGGCAATGGAACAGTTGCTTGTGCAGCATCCAGAGTGGCAAGGGAATATAGTATTGGTGCAGATAGCGAATCCTGCAAGGGGTAAAGGAAAAGATGTGAAAGAAGTTCAAGCTGAGACACATGCTGTTGTGAAGCGGATCAATGAAACATTTGGGAAGCCTGGATATGACCCCATTGTCTTGATTGATGCACCATTGAAGTTTTATGAGAAAGTGGCCTATTATGTTGTGGCAGAGTGTTGCTTGGTCACTGCTGTAAGGGATGGAATGAATCTCATACCCTATGAATACATAATCAGTCGCCAAGGAAATGATCGATTGAATAAGTTGTTGGGACAAGAACCTTCTACCCCTAAGAAGAGCATGTTGGTTATCTCAGAATTTATTGGCTGCTCGCCCTCCTTGAGTGGAGCAATTCGCGTGAACCCTTGGAATATCGATGCAGTGGCAGATGCAATGGACTGTGCCCTGGAAATGGCTGACCCTGAAAAGCAACTCAGACATGAGAAGCATTATAGATATGTCAGTACCCATGATGTTGGGTATTGGGCACGCAGTTTCTTTCAGGATTTGGAGAGGACATGTCGCAATCATTCAAGGAGGAGATGCTGGGGTATTGGATTTGGATTGAGCTTCAGAGTTGTGGCGCTCGATCCAAACTTCAAGAAGCTCTCAATGGAGCGCATTGTGTCAGCTTACAAGAGGACCACAACTAGGGCAATTCTTCTGGATTATGATGGTACACTAATGCCTCAGGCTTCTATTGATAAGAGCCCATCCTCGAAGTCCATTGGCATCATAAACAGCTTGTGCAGAGATAAGAACAACATGGTTTTCCTTGTTAGTGCTCGAAGCCGCAAGAAGGTTGCAGAATGGTTCTCTCAGTGTGTGAGACTGGGACTAGCTGCAGAGCATGGCTACTTTCTTAGGTAAATTGGTGCAGTTTTTAAACTAATTCCAAATACTAGGTTTGGAGGTGGTCCAGTAGGAAATTGACGATGATGATGTGGTTGCAGGCTAATGCGAGATGCAGAGTGGGAGACATGCGTTCCTGTAGCAGATACCACTTGGAAGCAAATTGCGGAGCCTGTGATGCAGCTCTACACTGAAACGACAGATGGGTCTACTGTTGAGGACAAGGAAACTGCACTAGTGTGGTGTTATGAGGATGCAGATCCAGACTTTGGGTCATGCCAAGCGAAAGAACTTCTTGATCATCTTGAAAGTGTTCTAGCCAATGAACCTGTTACAGTCAAGAGCGGGCAGAACATGGTGGAGGTTAAACCTCAGGTTTGCATTATATATCCTTTTGTTATGTTGTCTTCTCTGTTTCATTTTGTTGCCTGAATTTACATCTTGTGGGCTTGCCTTTGAACTGATATCATGTCAGCTAAATCCTTAGAGATATTTGGTAGAACTTCTATGGGAGTGGTTGGCTTAATTTGGCTTAAACCTCTTGACAAGCTTTGGTACTGCTGGTGGTAGTGATAATAATGAAAAGAAACCCTTAAGCATGCATTCCATCAGCATTCAGCACTTCTCACTCTGCCTTGAATTTTGGGCCTATTTTAGATTGATCGTGTTGCATTTTCACTGATGAGGGGTGGAAGAATTACCATTTTGACACGTCAATCTGTATTATCTCATTGACGAGGCATCTACTTGGTGTTGCATAATTTGCCAATTAATGATTGACACATCAAATGAAAGAAAACTAGGAAAGGTACCGGATTAAAATTTAAATAATAAAAGCAGAAAAGGCTGAAACCAAGTGGGGTTAGGTATTTATCGGAATATATCGGTCGTTAGTTCATAGCTTTCTTGCCGATAAATATTTACCAAATCAGGGCAAAGAAATGGAGAAAGAATGCTTTAATTTAGCTTAGGTTCACACTTACCAGTTTCTTTCTCATTTTTACTTGGAATTTGGTAACTTTCTTGTGAACATATTTCAGAATTTTCTGCTTCTCTTTTACCCCTTGGAGGGCACATTCCACAACTTAAAGATCACGTAATTCAATTACAACTTTCGGGAGAAGCTGTCTTGATCTTACAATTTTCCAAAAGGTCCCTAAAAGGCTTGTCTGTTTTCAGGGTGTCAGCAAGGGACTTGTAGCCAAACGCCTACTCTCCATCATGCAAGAAAATGAAATCTCACCGGATTTTGTTCTGTGCATCGGTGATGATAGGTCTGATGACGATATGTTTGAGGTAATAACCACTTCTATGACAGCTACTCAAAATGCGGAGGTGTTTGCTTGTACTGTTGGTCAAAAACCCAGTAAGGCTAAATATTACCTCGATGATACAGCAGAAATTGTTAGGTTGATGCAAGGCTTGGCCTCTGTTTCAGAACAGACTCTCACAGAGTAGACATAGTGAAAGGCGAACTCTCTTTGTTTCTACGTGTTAGGTTGAGCCCTGTATTTTCTAGCTTTTCTTGGATGTGAACATTATCAGTGTTATTTGAGAGAAGATGTGCAACCGGAACTCTTTCGTCTTTGATCTCAGACTAGTGAAGTTGTAAATATATGTTCGTGCCATCAATCTGTGATAGTTGAGTTTTTGTGCTGACTGCCTGCTTCAAATTCCCTTTAATTTGGAAGACTAGGATTAGAGTTTATAAAGAAGAAATTTAGAATAGAAGATGATGATATTATTTGAAAGTTTGATAATTTTTTACATTTAACTGTATAGAGTTTATATCATAATTATTAAATCCGGACTCGCTTGACGAGTCGACTCG
>Ga0325410_1008120_pt1 | contig 11387 bp, 7 predicted proteins | sample PopdelMetagenome_16_FD_206182 | JGI IMG/M metagenome (GOLD analysis project Ga0325410, IMG submission 206182) | Populus deltoides microbial communities from Bellville, Georgia, United States - Xylem-PdIQD-R3 | ecosystem: Host-associated > Plants > Phyllosphere > Stem > Wood/Secondary xylem... | reverse complement strand
TTTCCGGAAATTGGATATTTGGAACGGAATCGGAATGAAAATTGAAAAATATATTTTCATTTCAAGAAATTAGGAATAGAATGAATTTTAAAACTAACAGTAACAGTAATAATAATATAATAATTAATACAATAATATACTTTTAAAATTAATGTTAATACTATAAGTGATGGTGGTGGTGAAATAAAGGTGTCGGTGAAAGAAAAACAATGAAAATTATGATATAGTCATAATAATAGGTCAAAATTTTTTGCAAGTCTTTTGATTTAATACTAGTTTGTCACCTCTATTTTTCTTTGTATTAATGTTAATCATTTACTTTTGAATCATATTTATTTAGATCATGTATGGAAATATTGCCGACCATCTGATTGACTGTATTTCCAAATAGTCTCTTAGTCTTTATTTGACCTAACATTTAGATTGTCTTTAAAACTATTGTCATAATCTATTTTTGAGTTATTATCCAAATTAACCTTTTCTCTTCCAAAAAATCAAAAAAAAAAATATTCGAATTAAAAACAAAAAAATCTAAAAAATAATAGTAGTGAGAAAAGGATGCCGAAGTGCCCTAAAAATGGCTAGAATTTGGTTAAGGAGATTCAAAAATACAAAGATTGAAATTTGACAGTATTTTGTTGACTAATGAGAGCCCTGTTGACAAAAAAAAATTCAACGAAGAAGAAAAGTCTGAAATCAGATGTTTATGGACTCAATTAAATTTTATTGAAGGTTTAATTGAATTTATGGAGGGTTTGATTGCAAGAAATATTGATTTTTAAAGTCACTTTAGGCTTTAATTGGGAGAAATTAAAGTACCGGGTCACATTATAATTTTTAAGAATTGATTTGGTCAAATCAGGGACTTAATTGCATAAATATTGAAGTTTGATGGCCAATTAGGGACTTAATTGAAGAAATCCGAAAACCAATGACCAAACTGGAAAAAGTGCGTAAATAATGAGGCTATAATTAACCGAATCAGGGGCAAAATTAAAAAAAATTGGAAGTTTATTGATTAATTGAGGGTCAAATTGCATAAATTAGAGACCAAGGACTAAAGTGAAAACGGCGGCCAACTTCAAGGCCGACGACTGAATTTGGCAGGAATGCATTTGAATTGATTTTTAAAATCAATATTGCAATTTAGGACTTGATTGAACAAATTACAAATTGAAGACTGATTTGGAATTTCACACAATTTTGCTGCCATTTTCTTTTAAATGAAACGGTGTGTTTTGTCCAAAACAGCGCCTGTTGGAAAAAACAAAGAGAAGCCCCAAACGGTGCTGTTTTGAACGGCACTGTGGGTCTTCTTGTTCCCCTGGACGCGCGAGGCAGGGGAAGAAGAAGCTTTCATTCCACTGCTTTTCTCTCCTCCTTCTTTCTCTGAATGCCTTAAAAAGACACCGACAAAGACCCCCCCACTCGCCTAAGCTCTACCCGTGGCCTACCACAGGGTGAAAAATAGAGGGGACGTGCCTCTTGGGTAGTCCTGGGCAGCTGCACAGTTGCTGCCCCGGCCGCCCTACCCCTGTGCCATGACTGGACAGGGGAAGTAGGCTTCTTTCCCCATGTTTTTGTCTATAAATATAGAGGAAGAGAGAGCAGAAAAGAAGGAGAGGAGGAGAAGAAGAAAAAAAGAAGAGAAAGAAAAAAAACAGGGGAGAAAAAGAAAAAAAAACAAAGGAATAGAGAGAAAGAAAAGAGGAGAAAGAAAAAAAATAGAACGAGAAGACGCAGGGACTGATGTCTTTACACGGAAAAGGAAGAAGCATTGCAGCGGCCACCACCAAGCTTCCTAGCCACCACCTTCGCCACCACAAGCCACCATAAACGACATTAAACATGCTCCTTCACTCCAGGTAATCTTCTCTCCTTCTTTGATCTATCTTCCTGGTTGGTTTCATTTGCATGCAGAACATGAGCAATTCACGTTCTGCAGCAAATGAAAATATAATTAGCCGGTTACTGTGCTATGCACAGTAACCACCTATCTTCATGGGCTAGACTTTAGTAGTTCAGTCCACACAGTTGGGCTGCCCTATAGAAAACAGTTTCTTTTTTGGTTGATTCTAGCCCAGTTTTATTTTGGGCTGATCTCGGCCAGTTTCTTTTTAGGTCAGGTCTAACCCATTCAAAAAAAAAAACATAAAAAATTATTTTATGCATACAACCAAGTCTTTCAAAGCTAAAAAAAATCATATTGTATTTTTATACAACGAAGAAAACTTCAAAAAATATGTTTTAGCATGCATTTTGACTTTAATAACTAGTTTCTTAAAGTCACGAGAACTTGATCAATATTTCAAATAAATACATTTTGTTTCATTTTAGTATCAGGGATTACGAGTTTATACATAAAACGTATTCTTGATATTTAAAAGGTAATTCTTTTGTTGACATTAGAACAGTTAGGTTTTACCCGATAAGATAAGGATCTCCTTACCAAGAAGGATTTTTCTTAAACCATAGACGGACGAATAATTAGAAACACGACGAGATCTTAGCATATATCAGACAATAAAACAATACAACTTATCTTAGGTATGACGTATTTGGGGTGCTAATACCTTTCCTTTACGTACCACCAACAATAGTTTTTAGAAAAAAATATTATAACTGTTATACGCGGTAATGATAGTGATTAAAATAGTGATAATGATACTAGTTAATATACAATGAATAGAAATAATACATCATTTTTTTTAAAAATATTTTCATTCTTATTTTTATTCTAAATGTCGCACCCTTGCGTGAGCTCGGCATTGCAGTGACCCTTCCCATAGCAAGGAATTGATTTCGGGGTCTTTGTTTTGTGAAAAAGAAAGTCGCCACCTAGTATTATGGTCACTACGAATCCCAAGTAGTCTTTTAGAGATTCTAAGGCAAGGGACTGGTTGCGTAAATGGAAGGTTTTAGCATTCCTAGTACGCCTTATCTAAGGTAAGCTGCTTGATGTTTGGTTTGCCTTATAATTACTATGGTGTTGGTGTTCTCTAATTAATTTTCCTAGGATAGGTTTGCTATGATGAATGGACTTGGGTTCAAAGTCTAAAACCAAAAACCCTTGGCTAATATAGATCATACCTTTAAATATGTCTACAGAGTGCCAAGAGGAACCGATAGTTAAGATAGAAATCTAAGGAGATTCAATGTGCTTAAAAGCTCATTTTTCCCTTAATATTTCAAGTCTTCGCGACTCATAAATCGCAAGGAAGAGGGATAAAAATTTAGAAATCTAAGGAAATTCAGAGCGCTTTAAAAACCTATTTTTGCCTTAGTGTTTAATATTTTCATGGCTCATAAATCGTGCAGTCAAAAATTGAAATGTCCTCAATTATAATCGAGGCTTTTTTGAAGGATGTGTAATGACTTATTATTCCTAGAAAAATATCTTGGATATTAACCACTTGGGTTTTTTTTTTATCCAAACATTAACAATGAATAATAGCAACTTATTTCCAATAATATTTTGGATATTAACTCCTTTGGGATTTCTTTATCCAAATATTTATAATGAATAAAAATTTTATTTTCAATAATAATTTGGATATTAACCCTTTTTAGATTTCTTTATCCAACTATTAATAGTGAATAAAGACATATTCCCTAAAAATAAGATTTTTATATTTTTGAAATATTGGCCAACACCCTTTGAAATTTATAAACATGTTGTAAAATCCAAATTACAAGAAAATAATTTTTTGTGTTTAAGAAATCCATGCTAAAACATATTTTCTTTTAAAACTTTGAATATTTATTTATTTTTTAAAAAATGAATGTTCAAAACATGTTAGGGTATTGGTCATATGCTGGAAAACTTTTTTTTAGACACACACACACACGAAAAAAACCATAAAATAAATACACGAAAAAAAACCATAAACATTTTAATTGCAACTTATTTCCAATAATATTTTGGATATTAACTCCTTTGGGATTTCTTTATCCAAATATTTATAATGAATAAAAATTTTATTTTCAATAATAATTTGGATATTAACCCTTTTTAGATTTCTTTATCCAACTATTAATAGTGAATAAAGACATATTCCCTAAAAATAAGATTTTTATATTTTTGAAATATTGGCCAACACCCTTTGAAATTTATAAACATGTTGTAAAATCCAAATTACAAGAAAATAATTTTTTGTGTTTAAGAAATCCATGCTAAAACATATTTTCTTTTAAAACTTTGAATATTTATTTATTTTTTAAAAAATGAATGTTCAAAACATGTTAGGGTATTGGTCATATGCTAGAAAACTTTTTTTTAGACACACACACACACGAAAAAAACCATAAAATAAATACACGAAAAAAAACCATAAACATTTTTTTAGACAACGAAAACGATGGTCATGCTGGTTTTGGTTTCTGTTTTTGTTTCTCTCCTTCTGCTGATGCTTTCTCTGGAGATGACAAAGACAATGGCGATGAAGGCGTGTTATGTTGGTGGAGTTGTCACCCTTGCCTCTGTGTTTTCCTTGCTTTCGACTGTGTCGTTCCTTATGGTTTTCTTTGCCCTGCCTCTCTTTCATTTCTTCTTCCTTTCTTTCTCTCCTTTGCTCTGTTTTCCTTTTTCTTTCTTTCTTCCTTTGGAGTTTTTTTTTTGCTCTCTCCCTTTCCTCTTTTTTTTTCCCCCTTTTTTTCTCTTCTCCCAGCAGAGGAGGTTTATATAGCCTAAAACGCAACTTTGTTTAGGAAACAAAATCTGGGGACACAATCGCGGGTGGCTCGTAATCGAATAAAGCAATTTAGGAAGCAAACTATTTTGATTGATTATATGATATCGGTAATTATTCTCTACAAATAGAATCCCAACCATTAAATGATGGCGTGGCTCTCCTCTACGTTCTTCCACAGCTGGCATAGGTGTTCAAAACCGTTGCCTTTGGACCAAAGATGAAACAAGCTGGTGGGGCTTGTTGCAACATTCGTTGCGTGCAAAACATTAGTTTGTTCTGCATGCAACATAATTAATTTTGGGTTCCTTCTAATTTCAATTTTCAATTAAATCCCTAATTTTAACAATTTTCAATTCAGTCCTTGATAAAAAAAATCCTCCAAATGAGCCCGTAATCCCTAGAATCAGACTTGCGGGCTAGAACCCTTCTCGCAGCAGGATTCCCTACTTTCACACTAGATATTCAACCAGGAATATCTTGGACTTCTGATATCGAAATCATGCGATTTAAAAAACCAAATTCATCTACATGTAGAGGACTACAACTTTCATGAGGGATTCAAAGTTAGATAAAATCGTTTTGAAGAACAGAATTGCAAAAAGAACTCGGGCTAGAATCTTTCTCGCGGTAGGATTCTCTACTTTTACATTAGATATTCAAATGGGAATATCTTGAGCTTCTGATATCAAAATCAGGAGATTCAAATACCTAAATTCATTTATGCGTACGGGTCTACAACTTTCATAAAGGATTCAAAGTGAGATAAATTCGTTTTGAAGAACAAAATCTGGCTACAATCTGGTTGGTCAAAAAGATCTCCTGATCTGATTCGAAAACTGACAATGCCGAGCATCCTAGTCTGACATAATAATAGTGAGCCCTAAGAACCAATAAAGGTGTAGGTCAATTCTTTAACATATCATAAATGACAGAATATAGCTGGGATAGTAGGATATTGCATGCAATCAAGTCAGAATCAAAGTCTAAGTTGGAACAAAGTTGGTATTACAACAGAATTGTGACAGCAGCATAATCTGTTTTTTTAGTGCAAATTCTGAGAGATTTATCCAACCTTAAAGACCAGATAAAGAAGGAACGAATTTAGCATTATGAAGACTTTTAATTAGCCTAAGAATCCTGATGATTTTGGCAGCAATGGGGGAGTATAAGGAGAGTAGAAAACAGCTGAAACAAGGTTTGAAAAACACTTCTTTATTCTCTATTTTTGTCAATCTTTCAGGAAACATGAGCTAAACTCTTGCATTCGGTTCAAAAGAGGTACGCACCATCTCCAACACGTGGGGTCCAAAAATGAGTAACAACACAAATGAAACCATGTTTAATTTTTATTTTCATTCTTATCTTCACATGAAAGAAGAGGGGGTGCAACATCCTTTTCAATTCTGCCAAACAAAAAAAGTCATTTATGTACTTGTGATCCATTGGCAAGAAATGCTAGTGATAGTTAAAAAAAGACACTTTATCGTTGTTTGTTAGTGTGAATACCTTGTTATTTTTCATGTAATATGAATATGCTAGTTTTACATACGTGCTCCAACTAGAAACCATTCCATAAGTTGAGAAATCATTAATAGTCCACATCAAAGCTATCTCTATAAGAAAATTTTGTTTCATTGATACATCATCAGTCAAAGTCCAGAGGATCATAACTATGTCAACTCATCAATCAACTGTTAAAGACAAACATCTATATTCTGCCCTGGACTATTAGGACTGAGTATGACCGTGGATAAAAACATGAACTTCGGCCAATAAGAATAAGGAGCAACAAATGACCCGAATAGATTGAATTAGTATGTATATAACCCAATATACATGTTCCTAGATTCAGCTAAAAAGTGAGGATGCACATTGTTAAAGTGTTTCATTCATTGTTAGAAAGGTGCACTATTATTTTGTCCACTACATCATGTGATTGGTGCCATGTCATGTACTTAACAGGTTTTGGTGACATAAATAACCTCTACAGTCTACGTGTGATTGGGAAGTATCTAAGTTTTTTATGTGTGACATGAGTCCTTCCCCTGCCAGTTCTGGGTTTATAATGGGAATGTTATATGTCCTGCACTTGGTTAACTCAATATTTTCTAGGTAGTATAGCATGCAGAAGTTTGGGCACATGGCAATTTTTTGGAATCCTAGACCGAGGGGTTTCATCATGAACTTAGTAGTATAAAAGTTTTCTTTCAGCCTGTTCCCTTCAAGTAAATTGCTTCTCGCTCATTCAATAATTCTATCATAATCGACCTCACTCAACCCATAATCTGACTTTATGGTAAACACCTATGCAATGACCGATTAATTATTATGATTTATGCAACCATCTCATAATGGTTCGTTAGAATCATTCGGTACTTCATCTAAGATTGGACATTAACCAGCATGGTGTTAGCAGTAAAAGTTGACCTAACCATCTTTTCTACCATGGTCTCGTAAGGAACAAATGGTTCTCCAACACAGGTATTCCTTTATGAATCCTTTTTGTAGAAGATGCATCGTTACAACATCTGGATCAATAAATTTTTTTATTTTTACACCTCTTGCATGGACACTTAATACTGCCTCAAGTAATATTTCTCGGATTAGATGTTATGTAATTAATAAAACCCTGAACCTTATTACAATAATCCATCATCTGCAATTCTTAGGGTGAATCTCGATACATCCTTGAAAGATCATCCATCACTTCTATCGAAACTATATCAAATAATGATGACAACATGTATTAATTAACTACGTTAACTAAATAAATTTATAAAAATATTGGTTTAGGTCAAAATTATTCAACCTACTTTAATACTTCTCTGAATTCATTATCAATTATCTATATACATACAAATTTATACATATTTACGGAAATTACAACTCGGTAATAAAATTGACAAAATATAAAATGGATTCGTTAAAGAAGTTATTATTTATTTCATCACAACACACCTAAGTCGGTAATTCGACATAAGTTTTAACAATTTACAAACAAATATAATTTTACAAAATTTAAAATAAACCATAACATCTATAAAATTATAAATCCATACAACAATTTTGTTTGAGAAAAAACGATAAAACATGTAAACACCCAAACAAAATACATATACTTCAAAAATATACAATAAAAAAATTAACATTTTAAAATTATTTTCAAATTTAAAGAAGGGTAGATTTATATAATTAAGATGGAAAATCCACAATAAAATTTCAACCAAAGGAATAGGGGGGCAAAGGTTGTTTTGTTGCATGGGTTTTTTTAAGGAAGAAGTAGAAATAGGAGAAGTGGGAGAGGAGGGTCGAGTGTCAGATTATATATTAAATATTACAGATAAATTTACCAACAGAATTATTCCAATGGTAAATCATTCGGCAATTTTGCCGATATATATGACACATCACTGTACTATTTGCTTATTTGAATCTCATTGTAGTTTCGTCAGTAGCGGTGTCTGTAAAAACTTCCATGTCTTGTTATATACCTTCAACATATTTTTATCAGTGTTTACCGACAGAGTTAGCGATGGAAAGAATTCGATCAATAAAAATCACCGTAAAATATCGACAGAAAAAATCCATTGATTTTTCCATTTGTATTCGTCGATTTTTTGGTGGTGATTGAAGAGCAAAATTGAAAAAAAAATATAATTAAAAAAAACAACAAAAAAAATTCGAGTTGACCATGGTTAACCCACTAACCCCATAACCATAAGAACAACCTTTTTTTCTTCAACATTCACTCAAATAAATCAAGTATTGTATTATTCATGAAATATTAAAAATAATAAGACAATTGAATTAGTTACAAAATAAATCAAGACACATGTTTATTTTAAAGTAATCAAGACATGGATTAAAAACTTAATTGTCGTCAATTAATATCGTAATGACTATGGACCCTTAAAAAAATACAATTTTATCCCCAATATCAAGGGTATTGATTTTTTTAATAGGATAAAATAGTAATTATACTATTCTAGTGAATAATAATTTATATTTAGGTGCATAGTAAATTCTCCATGCATTTTAAGTGTTTTTTTTATATAATAATAGGAAATTATGAAATAAAAAAATAGAAATTCCATTAAAAAAACCCTGATAATTATGACCAGCAACAAGAAAATGTATATTTTGATTGTTAGATTATGAAATTCTCGTTTTTATAATAAGTGTGTTTGGTATTGTAGTACCTTTTGTGGTTATAATTTGAAAAAAAATTGTTTTATAAAAAGTACTTTTAGTTGAAATTGATTTGGTATTTATATATGTTTGGTTAAAACTGTGGTTGAAATTGAGGTTGAACAAAAAATATTTTAATGTGTTTGGTTAAAAATACTTTTCAAATTAAAGTTATAAAATACTAAAAAGATATATATTAATATTGAAGATTTTTAATTTAAATATTGTATATTTAACTACAGCTATTATATTATGAAAAAAATAATACTTTATAAAAATATTTTTTATTATTTCATTAAACTATCTACAACTCTATCATGTATCAAATTCATCCGACAAGAATTATATTTTTTATTATTTCTTAAGCGTACGTCAACATCAAGTTCTCCCTAACTTGAGAAGTTTCATATTTAAATTTTTTTGATATAACCGACGTCACATGGGAAATTATCTAATTGTTTCTATAATATATAGTATAAATTAGTAACGTAAAATGATAACAGCGGTGGTGGTGTAATAATAAAAGTAAAAAATGAAAACAGAGGAGACGTGGGGAAAGGGAATAAAAAAATAAATAAAAACAGAGTTGGCTCAAACTCTCTTGCAGTATTTGACTCCCTCAGACACTAATTAAAATGGTTTTTTTTTCTTAAATTAGCATATTTTAATTATGTTATATTTTATAAACATGAAATTTAATAAATATTATTATTAAAAAACATGATATATTTAAACATCACGCTTTTAAAATACAATAATTTTAAATATTATATTTTAAAAACATTTTGTAAATACAATAACTTGAAATATCTATTTTGAAAGTGAAAAATCAATTATAATGGAAGATATTGTTTTATCCTATCAGTGAGAGCTAGCCGGAACCTGCAAAAAAAAAAAAAAAACTCAGCATAAAGATTCGATATTATTTTTCTTCCTTGCCTCTATTATTTTTAGATGGGTTCTAGCAATAGCTTAGGGGGTTGTGACCAAAAGAAGCAACAAGCGAAAAAAAGGAGATTGGCGTGTAGGAGCTACTGAAGGAGATTCTGTCACGGCTTGGCTGGATCGGGTTTGGTTGAAGGTGGAGTTGGTTTTGCTATTACATACATGGTGGCTGTTGTTGCTAACCACGGTGAAAAGGGGGGAGTTGTTGGCTGTCGGCTGGAGGATGGGAGCTTTTTGTGTTGTTAGTGGTGATGAGTTGCTTGCCGTGAGTTAAAGGGAAAGGCTTGGTGTTGACAGTGGATATGTTCTTTACTGTTCACTTTACAAGAGTGAACAGTGAAAACATAAAAATAGAAAACGTTGGATGAGAAGCATGAAAAAATTGCTTCACCAAAACCTGAGGTTAAACCTCATTGTATGTTTGGTATTATGGTAAATTTCATAGTTGTGATTTTAAAAAAATTATTTTACAAAAAGTACTTTTTGTTGAGGTTGATTTGGTATTTATATATGTTTGGTTAAAACTGTGGTTGAAATTGAGGTTTAACAAAAAGTAGTTTAATGTGTTTGGTTAAGAATGCTTTTGAAATTGAGGTTATAAAATAATTTTAAAAAATATTTATTAATATTGATGGTTTTTAATTTAAATATTGTAAATTTAACTATTGTTATTACATCATGAAATAAATAATATTTTATATAAAATATTTTTTATTGTTCCATTAAATTATCTACAATTCCATCACGTATGAAATACATCCGATAAGGACTACAGTTTGCTTGATTTCTTAAGCGCGTAACAACATCAGGTAAAATATAATCATGAATAAAATTGGAATTGCGATCAAATTCTGCAAATGCTACGTCATCAAGTGATTTTCGTCTAATTTATGCAGTGTCATTGAATAATGTTAAACACTAGTTTTTCGAATAAAACACAATTAAAAATAAAAAAAATATTTTTTTAATTTTACTGGGTTGGACCCGGTTCAATGCATTTAGCTTTGGACTGAACCCGGTCCGGCCGGAACAGTGGAGACATGCTCCACTGTTCACGCTATTCATGTGAACAGTGAAGACATCTCAACTATTCACGTGAACAGTGAAGAGTGATTCCTCCACGCAATAAGTAGCAAAAAATTGCTTTCCTTCCCCCTGCGTTTTAAACGCTAAAACCAGTGGGACTCATGAACAATAAATGACTTTTTAATTGTTACCAAACGATTGTTTCATATGGTTTACTTTAAAAGAAAAAGCAACCACGAAAACAAACAAGCACTTAGTAGGATCTGATGAACCAAACCACAATTTCATTTTATAACTAAATACCATATTATTGAGTTTGAATAAAAAATGTCGTAGCTACCGCAACCTGTGGTGTTATACCCGGCATTCCAATTAAAAATTAAAAATTTTATTTAAAAGTTATTTTTTTTATTTTTTATTAAAAATAAATTTTAATTTATTTTAAATAAAAAACACACACGCGTTATTTTTCATGTCAGAATGTTTGGTCTCTCTCTCTTCACTGGAAAGCGTGCATGTTTTGTTCCACATGACAAC
>Ga0325410_1008117_pt1 | contig 11391 bp, 3 predicted proteins | sample PopdelMetagenome_16_FD_206182 | JGI IMG/M metagenome (GOLD analysis project Ga0325410, IMG submission 206182) | Populus deltoides microbial communities from Bellville, Georgia, United States - Xylem-PdIQD-R3 | ecosystem: Host-associated > Plants > Phyllosphere > Stem > Wood/Secondary xylem... | reverse complement strand
CCAAACTGACAGAAATCTCATCTTAATCAAGTTAGTTAATGAAACAATATTTGAAGGAAAATGCACTATTCAATTTTTCACGAGAGTAAGTATGGCAATGGAGTAAAGGATATGAACAATTAACAATCAGCTAAGTAAAGGACGTGAACAATTAACAATTAGCTAATAACAGGAAAAAATATTACCTAGAGATTGCTGGGACATGATTGCTGCATGCTCATCCCTCCTGGCCCTTTGAACTTGAACACTCTTTTGAAGTTTTTGTATTCTAGCTCTTGTAGCAGATATTGAGTCCCTTGTTACCAGCTGCTTGGCCTCTTTCTGAGTCTTAACTATACGAGAACACAAATTAAAAAATAATAAACAAATAAATCTGAAAGCTAATGGAAATCAGTTTTAAAGCATTTTATCACACGAAACATAAATAAAAATTGAAGCAGAGAGTGGATTTGTTTAGAGAAGAAAAGACCCACATTTGCCCTTATCAATCTTTACACACTTCCAGCATTCTTATTAAGACACCAAAAAGTCTCAGTTCAAATACAAGTCTCTGCTGCTCTTTCTTCAGCTAATTTTGTATCAGACCAATTTTGAAAACTATAACATTTCTTTACTCTCCGAAATAGCATATCTTTGTCTCTCCTAAACATTCTGTGCCACTAGTTGATCATTTATTTAGTTAAGGGTTTCCAAAATAGCGTGGAAATCCATCAACTCAAGCATACAAATGGTAAATAAAACAAAACATCATAATTGATGATTGGTGAAAGTTAAAGTCTACCTTCACATTTGGAATCGGGAGTAAGTTATTTCTTTGAAATTTATAGCGTGTAGAAGCAAATAAAAATTAATAGAAATAAAATGCAAATCCTGGTTAAGATTTACTCAAAAACATTAATTCTCAACAAGCAAATCAATATGTTCTGTCTTCCATTACAGATTAATGCTAAAACCAATAAAATTAACTAGAAAAACACACTAGCTGTAAGTGCAAGCAAACAATACAGCCCTCCCAAAACCTAAAGTTTCAATCAAAAATGGTAATGACGATCGCTCGTTGTAAGGCAATCAATATTAGATTGTTTAGTTACGAACTTAAAATCATAGTAGCATTTACCAGTGTTCAGTCAGTGAATCACTTGCAATATGCACATTCGCCATCAATTAATTAATTACTACTCGCATTTTAAATGCCCGAAACACCTGAATTCAGATTTCACATCCAAATCATGAACCAGCCACTTCAAAAGATCTAATAAATTAAAGGATTTTACAACACAAAAAATTGCCAGCATAAATTCACTGAGGGTTTTCACCTCCAAATACAGGTAAGAAGAAGAAAAAAACACAGGGAGAGAGAGAGAGAGAGAGAAACCTGCCAGAACTTTAACAAATTCACCATCAGCTTCTTTCAAGCTAGATTTCAAACTCCCTAATTTCCCTGCAAACAAAACAAAAATCACACAATTTCCAAAGCACTAACCGTTCTAATTCCATCCACAAATAGAACAGTTAACTTCCCAAACTAACTACACTACAAACCCTAGCTTCTATGTAAGCAAGTTGGAGTAAAGTGAAAATGCAAGCCTTCTGACCTTGATTCTGCACAGTTTCTTCTGCTCTGGCCTTGACTGAATCCATAGAGTTGGAAAACGACGCCGTGAAGGAGTCCATTTTCTGCAGTTGGATTTGGGCATCTCTGTCGCAAATCAACCGCAAGGACTCCATTTTTGCTCGTACAGTTTCCGTCGCTTTCCATTCCATTTTCTTTGCGCTATGCGAGAGGGGGAGGGGGGAGAGAGAGTGTGTGTTTTAATTTAAATTTTGCTTTTATCGAACACTTTTGAATTAAATGAATTAGGCGGCCCAATTTGATTTTGCAAATCACACTTTCGTTTTCCTTTCTTTTTTCTTTTTTTTTTCTCTCATCTTTTTGCGTTTACTTCTTTGCCCTTTCCGCAGGCCGGGAAACACGTGTTTTTGTGTTATGGGCTACGGACTTTTCTGGGAACCGATACTGGACTGCCCGAGGCCATTCTACTGGTTCAATCCTCATTGCCTGCCCTTCAAGGGTTTGCAATCTATTTTCTTTTGGGCAAATTAGGGGCTGGAGCTTACACTCTACGAGGTGGTTTTTGGGCCCTGAGTATATGTCCACTGGGCTAGTTCTATAGCAATTCAAAGTTGGTTTTTTCTTTTCTTTTTGAAAATGAAAACATGTAAAAAAAACAGCTTGCAGAAAAAAAAAAAAAAACGTGTGCTTTAACCGGTCAATCACGTCTCGGTTTGTCCCGTCAAGTCATTTAGATCAATTCTAAATTATTATTTTTTAAAAAAGAAAATCAGCTTAGACCAAGAGCCAAATCTATCGAGTCTCGAGTTGACTTGTTAAACCGGGTTTAATAATCGAATATCTAATTCTTCTTCATGTTTCCCAGGAGAAAATACTAGAAATAATTAGACATGCATCTTCTAATAATTAAAGCATTTTTTTTTAAGGTCTGCATGAAAATACGCTGCATGAATCACAAAACGAGAGAGAGAAATAAAAAATAATTAATACCTCTCTTTGGAGCCGAAAGAAGAAAAGCCATTTAGGGCATGAACCTTAAAAGAAGGGAAGAGCGTTCCAACAGAGAAACAAGTGGTACTATAAAATGGTAGTCTGATGGCGACCCAATATGAAACCAAAATAAAGTATAATTTCCAGTTTTCAATCATCAAGCAAAGAATAATAATTGAAGTGCTTAAATTAAAAACAAGAACAAAAAAAGTACATTTATTTTCATTAAATTTACGTGCTGTGTGGAGTCTTGTGGCTATGGCCCCGGCCCCGTGTTGTGGAAGAAAGAGGGCCATGCTTAAAAAATGTTTCTTGGTCTAAATGATCTCACACTTGACTAGCCATTGATGATTTACAGAACCTTCTTTTCATAGGGATGGTCTTGCAATTATTGCTCAAAAGTAAGCCATCAACTATACTTTTTTTTCTTTTTTTTAATATTAGTGTTTGAATCAGTTTGTGTATATTTTCATTAATTTTATGAGTTTTAAAATTAATAATCATATAAATCTTTACTAGCTATCGTCTTAGCAATTACAGGGTTCGAATCTGAGATCACAGGAGGAGACATCAACTACACTTTTACTTTGTATATTCACGTGGTGTTTGGCATTAATTGTATTTTGAAAAAAAATATTTTTTTAATTTTAAATTAATTTTTTTATGTGTGTTTTTGAATCGTTTTAATGTATTGATGTTAAAAAAATTAAAAAAATTAAAATATTTCTAAATAAAAAATATTTTAAAAAATAATATCCACCACACTCTTAAATGAACACATAAATAAATGAGAAAGAGAGAAATATAATATATTTTTTATCTTTTAAAATTTATTTTTAATATCCATAAATCAAAACAATTTAAAAAAAAAAACACATCCACGATAACAAACAGTACCCCTCAAGAAAATCCAGGAAATTATTAATTATGCCGTGACTCAACTTTAGTGCTCCTTCCTCTTTCAGGAACTTCAATCCAAATGATGTCTGCAACATATGAAAAAACTCACAAACAACATAGAAAGTTTTGAAATAAATTAAGACAGTTACTATTTTCTAATAAATGAATTAATTAGTGCAATCTGGAGCTTACCTGAACTCAAAATTCTTCACCTATCTTGGCTGGCTAATATATTAATTTGTACAGGATTTGGAATTCCACAGTAAATTAAGCTGTCGGTGCATAAATCTTACACCATTAAAGTTTAATAATCAAATTTCTTTTTTTTCTTTTTAACTCGATGCTAAGTACAAATACGTTTTGTATTTTCCAATTATTATTATTTATTTATTTTTGTTAATGTGAGTGTTTGAGTTAACTTGCGTGCACATCGACTAATCCCGGGCCCTGAAGTTAACGACCATATAAACCTCCAGTGGCTATCATATTAGCAATCACATGACTCGAACCTGAGACCACAAGAAGAGTAAATATCTTAGTCTCAATTATGATTTAACTATATATGAATATAGCATTAATGCTTTAAATGTTAGTTTAAGTTGATGTAAGTATTGAGTTTGACCGCTAAAGGTATTGTGCATATTAATATCTTGGTTAAATAAATAAATAAATCAAGCTGATTATGTAGAAATGGACCAAAAACGTAGAAAACCAAACAGGGATAAGATTAAATAGCAACAATGGCTAATGATTTGGATATAATTAAACAGCATGAATGCACGATCATGTTGCATGTTGCTCTTGATTTGCCTTTAGAATTAATTGCATCTAAGACTAGCGCATATATTGTGCTTTTCATACATAAAAAAAAGCTTATCCTTGAAATAATTTATCGGTTTAATTAATCATGGGGTCTCCATTGAGAGTTTACAAATTAAGGAGCTCAAATGTGGTGATCATTGGTATGGATCCATGTCGTTCATGATTTTCTCACTTTTTTTAATGAATTAATAGTATATATTTACTCTTCTTTTTTTCCTCTTCATGTTCACTTTCATGTTTTAAAACATGCATATGAATTTCTTTGCCTAGATAATGCTCTCCTTTGAAAGATTGTCGACCGGAATCAAAGCATGCACATAGTCTTGAATTTGACTGCTACCCGTCCCACCGGCAAGCATCAATAAATTAAACCAACAACAAAAGGGAATGATCATATTGTAAGAAAGAAAGAAAAAATCGATATTTAAAAAACATTGATTGAATTTAATGATAATTTTTAAGTCTTTTTGAATGGTTTTAATATGGAGATATTAAAATCATTAAAAGACATAAATTTAGAGTAGTTAGACATAAATTTGATGTTTTTTTACACTAAAAAGAAAAAAAAAAGGAAGAAAAAAGAACGGTAAGTAAGGCCAAACAAACCCTAAACATAATCATGTATGCATGTAGGAATTTAGTGGTGGTGGTGCTGGTTTTCTCGATGAAAGCTGCTTGAAATTTGAAAAGGTTAGAAATAATATCTTAAGACAAGGTGCGTATTAAGAAAGAAATCTTAAGACAAAGTAGCAAGACATGGCATGGCATGGCATGTAACTCGAAAGTTAAAATGTCGTAATCATCATCCTTACTTAACCCTCCATTTTGTCCCCCGTGGAAACCTTTATAACGCTGTGACTATAGACAAGATAACTTAATCCGAACTTAATGGATAGCGACATGATTTGATCTTATTTAAATAAATAAAAATTTTTTAGACTCGATGGATAATACATAGGGTATATATATTATTAAACTCAACCCAAAACTCGTTTGAACCGAACCCGAAATATATATTTATATTATATAAATATATTTGTAGAATATTTAGATTATTTTAATACAATATGATATATGCATACCTTAATATTAACATAAAACACATATATATGAATAATATTTATCATTTAATATATATATACATATTTCAAATACATATATATATATATAGTATTTTATTTTTTATTAATCAATAAATAATAGTAGATAAGAAATATCCATTGAATACCTAAAAACGGATAATTTGTGAATATTAAAAAAATTATTAAAAAATAATAGATAAAATATAGATATAAAAAAATCCGACCTAAAGTTATCCAAATTGTGATAAACAATAATGGCATTTTAGCACTCAGTTGTTTAATTTGTCTATCGAAACCCTCTCGAAGCTCTGTTTAGGTGGCCGTCCACCATCACTAAATAAATATAATAACATCTTCATTAATTTGGATTATGAAAGCAAAAGACTAGACTAGGTATGGAATCTTAGGGCCAAATTATTTTTCTCATAAAAAATAATATTTAAGTCCTAAACGTGTTTTTTTTAAAAAAATCTATGACTCATTTTATAGATCCGGATATATTAAATAAGTTAGTTTTATTTTATTTAGATAATAAAAAATAAATAATAATAATAATAATAATAAATTGACCAAATTTTTTAAATAAGTGATCCTAATAACTTGGGGAAAAATATTTTTTAAAAAGAAAACAAATGATGTAGCTCAATTTCCAACCTATTAAATGCAAAAAAATAAAATAAGGTAGAAAAAAGAACTTATAAAAATCATCAGTAGTTAATTCGGGTTAACATGACAAACCTATAACCCCACTAATCAAGGTTGAGCAAGCTCGAGTTATTCTACCAAACATGTGATCGAGATCATGAGATTGAAATAACGTGATAGAAAAAAATAAAAAAAAATTACAAAGCCTATATTTTTTTAAAAAATATTAATCCGTGTTAACTTGAAAAAAAATAAAAGAATAACGATTAAAATTGGAAAAACCATTAAAGATCAATTCTCAATCAATCAAATATTAAAGGATAAAATTGCAAAAAAAAAGAATTTCAACAATACAAAATGATTTAAAAAATTAAAAGAATAACAATTAAAATTGAAATAAAAAATAAATTTTATATTTGATTGAAGTGTGAAAATAAAATGAAAAATTAATTTAAAATAATGGACCTGAAAAAAAAACAGTCAAAATAATAAGGATCAAAATTGATAAAAATAATAAAAATAATTTTTTAATTGAAGGGTGAAATTGAAAAGAAAAATAACTTTCACTAAATAAAAAAAATTCAAAACAATGAGAAACAAATTCATAAAAATGATATACCATAATTTTGAATTGAATGATAAAATTAAAAACAAATAAGAATTTTACAAAAAGGTATTTTGATCATTTCACTTTTTTTTTTATTTTCTATTATTAATTTGTTCAAAGATTAAATTGTCACTCAACTGACTTAATAATAACAGAAAAACCATTGTAAAAATCTAAAATATCCGTTTGAGACTAATTTTATTTTTTAGCTTCCAAGGATATGTTGGTCATTTCATCATGTGTTTAGTTTTTTATTTTATATATTTAGTCAAATACTAAATTGCCTCTCATTTTATCTAATAATTAAAAAAAATCATTGTGAATAGATTAAAAAACCTAGTGAGGGTGATTTATTAATTTTTTTACTTTCAATGATATTTTGATGGTTTCATCATATTTTTGAAATATAAATAGATTTATTTATCTCTTGCTAGTTTGATAATAACTAATAAGTATGTAAAAAGATCTAAACCCCTCTAATAGCTACTTTTAACTCTTTTTTTTATGGAAAGGAAAAACCATGAAAAGAGTATTTTCAGTGAATAATATTTTCACTATTATGCTATAATAAAAATCCTACCTTAATAGGTTTTGTTAATATTATATAGATGAAGCCATAGTTTTTAGATCCGTCCGGTCCAAGGCCTAGTTTCTGGGTTTTGATCAGGTCGTCCAGGTTAATTTTTTTAAAAATCAAAACGACATTGTTTTAGTAAAAAAAAAAAAACAAAAGTCAAAGGGTTGTAACCGGGTTTTTCACTGGGTCTTGCCGGGTCAATCGGGTCGCCGAATCAGCCGGGTCACATCAGGTTTTTTCTTTCCCTGTTTTTTCTTCAATCCAGCTCGGTTTCAACTCCAGATCAACCGGGTCCTAGATTGACCTACCGGACCGGACCGGATTTCAAAACTAAGCAAAGGGTAATACTCTAGTTGTTGTCGTATTTGTATACAGGGGTTTGCTCTCTAGTTGTTGTCGTATTTGTATACAGGGGTTTGCTTGTTTCTTCCTCAGTGCCCATCGACAAAAGGACTCATTCTAAAGAAAAGCTGTCCTGGACCATGGATGGGTTTGGTGCTGCAAGCCTCCTCATCTCGCGCTGATTAGACATTTCACTAGTCAGTATCTCATGTTATATTTTAATTTGGATTAATTTTTTTAATATAAAAAAATATTTAGATAATAATAATTTGAGTTAATTATATATATATATATATATATATATATATATATATATATATATATATATATTGCCCTGTAACCTAGCCAAGCCATGGTTGTTGCAGTTTGGTCTTCCATGTCACACGACATCTCGTGATGGATTTATTTTTCATGCTAGGATCCTGAATGGGATTTGTTTTTCAAAATGGGATCTGATTTTGTTGGTGGTTGCAGTGTCATTTTGTTAATAATATATGGATTTGATTTTTTATACGAGCATGCTTTTGAATAAAATTGTTTCCTATAGAAAAAATATTAATAAAGGAAGTATATGATTTCGTTATAATATTTTAGCTCAATGCGCTTGTAAATTAACATGTAAGAATAGACTAGATACAGTATCTTGCTATGCTGCGGGTCAAATTATTTTTTTTATAAAAAATAATATTCAGGTCATAAACATGTTTTTTTTTAAAATCTATGACTCATTTTATAGATCTGACTAAATTAAATAAGTTAATTTTATTTTATTAGATGATAAAAAAAATAACAACAACAGATGGATCAATTGTTTTAAACAAGTAATCCTAATAAGTTGGGGAAAAAATATTTAAAAAAAAACAAATGATGTAACTCAATTCTCAACCAATTAAATACATAAAAATGAAATGAGATAAAAAAATATACTTGTAAAAATCATCTTTGGTCAAAAGGGTTAGCATGACAAACTTATAACCTCACTAATCAAGGTCGAGCAAGCTTAAGTTATTCCATCAAACACGTGATTGAGATCATGAGATTGAAATAACTTGATAGAAAAAAAAATTAAAATCACAAAGCCTATTTTTTTAAAAAAAAATATTAGTTTGTGTTAACTTTTCAAATCCATGACTCGAGTCATTAGACCTAAAGCATTTTATTTGGAAAAACCATTAAAGATCAATTCTCAATCAATCAAATATTGAAGGATAAAATTAAAAAAAAATTCAACTATACAGAAGGATTAAAAAAAACTAAAAGAATGACAATCAAAATTGAAATACAAAATAAATTTTATATTTGATTGAAGGGTGAAAATGAAATGAAAAATCAATTTAGAATAAAGGACTTGGAAAAAAAACAACAATCAAAATAATAAGGATCAGAATTGATAAAAATAATAAAAATATTTTTTTAATTAAAAGGTGAAATTGAAAAAAAAACTAACTTTCACCAAAGAAAAAAAATTAAAAACAATAAGAAACAAATCGATAAAAATGATATACCATAACTTTAAATTGAAAGATAAAATTGAAAACAAATAAGAAATTTACAAAGAGTATTTTGGTCGTTTTACTTTTTGTTTTTGTTTTCTATTATTAATTTGTTCAAAGATCAAATTGTCACTTAACTGACCTGATAATAACAGAAAAATCATTGTAAAAATAAGAAAAATTCATTTGAGCTCAATTTTATTTTTTAGCTTCCAAGTGTATTTTGATCATTTCACCATGTGTTCTGTTTTTTATTTTATATATCTAGTCAAATGCTAAATTACCCCACATCTTATCTAATAATTACAAAAAAAAAAAAACCATTGTGAATAGATTAAAAAGCCTATAAAGGGCAATTTTAACTTTTTTTACTTTTAATGATATTTTGATGGTTTCATGTGTTTTTGAAATACAAAAAGATTTATTTATTTCTTATTATTATTATTTTGATAATAACTAATGAATTATATGAAAAAAAACATAAATACCTCTAATAGCTACTTTTAACTTTTTTTTGATGGAAAGGGAAAAACCATGAAGTTTTCAGTGAATAATATTTTCACTATTATGTTATAATAAAAATCCCACCTTAACTAGTTTTTGTTAATATTTATATAGGAGCAAGAGTAACAATGGCAGGAAAGAAGAAAATATAGATGAAGCATTGGGTTTGTTTGTTTAATGTCAGGAAAGAAGAAAATATAGAAGAAAATATTTTAAAAAAAAACTAAAGTTAAATAAAAAAATGAGTTAACTTGACTAACTCGCACATGTGATAACTCCATAGAAAAAAAAAAATTATAAAGTTCAAGAGCCAATAATTTAATGTCAAATGATAAAATTAAAAATGAAAATTCATAAAACAAATCGAGAAAAAAAAACTGTGTCAACTCTGGTTAACTCGATCAACCCGTTACTCAGGATATAAGATCAAAAAATGAAACAAATAATGAAGCTCAATGCCCAATAACTCAATTTTGAATGATGAATTTGAAAAATAATTAATAAAAAACCTGGAAAAAAAAAACTTAAACAAAATCTGAGTTATAAGATCAGGATTACTCTATAAAAAAGCAAACACACAAAAAGTCACGAAGTAAATTTTTTAATAAAAAAAACTAAAAAGAAAAATAGCAATTAAAACAATGATGACGAAATATAGTATAAAAAATAAATGAAAGAAAATAATTCGGGACTAAATTGAAAAATAAAATATTTGTCAGAAGAATAAAAATCAAAATTGGATAAAAAAATAAAATGATGAAGGATAAAATTGAAAAAAAAATCAAGAAAGGGGTAAGAAAGCAACAATCAAAATAATAATGATCAAAATTGGATAAAAAAATAAAATGAAATAAAATGATGAGGACCAAAATTGAAAAAGAAATGAATCAAGAAAAGGATAGAACATAAAAAAAGAGCAATCAAAAAAATAAGGACCAAATTGAATAGATGAAATAAATTTCCTAGAGATGAATTTAAAAAAACTTCAAAAAACAATAAAAATAAAACAAATAGCAATGAAAAGAATGAGAACTAAGATTAATAGAAATATATTCTGGAGAGTCAATTTTTGAAGGGCTGGCATGAATTTCTAGATTAGGAGAGAGAAAAGAAAAGAAAAAGCTACTAGAGCCCAACAGTACATCCATTGTGTACATCATCTAACCAATGCAAAGAGTACAACACACTATTCCAAACGTTGTCGTGATTGGTTGGTTTTTGTTATTGGATAGCCATGCATGTGCGTTGCATGCATCAACAACTTTGTTTTAATAATATTTAATTTTTTAAAATTATTAAAGAGTCCTAAGTGAATCTAAAAATAACAACAATAAAAAAAAAACATAATGAAAAGACAAAAGATAAATTCTTGGAACCAACCTTAGATTTTATTTTATTTTATTTTAAGAGTAATTTGATCACTTATAAAAAGAAAAAAATGCTTCTTCATGCAAGTTTAATGTTTTTTTTTAAATATATCAACTTAATTTTATTGTGCAAAAAATATTGAAAAGACAAAAAATAACCTTAATAAAAAGTTATACAATTTTTTTCTTTTTTAGCTTTTGAGTACAACAAAGGCATTCCATTGTGGTTTAAAAAATGGGCATGGCATCCCCAATCAATTACAGATCTTGTAATGTATAATAAATCCCTTGAAAATAGATTATTTTAATTGTAATCAGGCATTCACGCTTGAATTGTAAGATGATTTTGGAGTAAAATAATATCAATCCAGAACATGGTCACGAGGCAAGCAATATGTGTTTGTGTGTCAGTGGATTGTAAGATTATATATGTTTGTATTGCCCTGTAACCTAGCCAAGCCATGGTTGTTGCAGTTTGGTCTTCCATGC
>Ga0325410_1008114_pt1 | contig 11395 bp, 8 predicted proteins | sample PopdelMetagenome_16_FD_206182 | JGI IMG/M metagenome (GOLD analysis project Ga0325410, IMG submission 206182) | Populus deltoides microbial communities from Bellville, Georgia, United States - Xylem-PdIQD-R3 | ecosystem: Host-associated > Plants > Phyllosphere > Stem > Wood/Secondary xylem... | reverse complement strand
AAGCTAGAAGAACTACTTGATGATGAAGATTTGCATATGTACTTTTGGGAATTGAAAGCAAATTTAGGTGAATCCTCAATTTTGGTATTACAGGGATTTCTTCTTCTTAAGTAGGTACGTATATGCCTGGAGCCATATGAAATTTGAGAAAAACAAAATCTTCAGACAAAAGTAAAGTAATTCACAAAAATTGTAGGAGTAATATAAAAAGTAATTTTAGTAAGAGAAGAAATTTTAATTTAATAATATAAAAATATATTTCTTTGGACATTTTTTCAAGAGTTTTCAATTTTATATATTACTAAATACAAGTAATAAAAACTAAAAATTAAAAACAAAATTAGGCTAAGAATTGTTATGTTTAAAAACAATTTTAGATTTCATTCAAGCTTGCAATAATCCACCTCCAGTTTTTAACCTAGCACCAATAACCAAAGTTTTATAGGACACCTTTTCCCCTACTTATCTCACTAAGTGTCGCATTATCTGCATATTTATGCTTGAAAAAACATAAATATATTTTTTCAAGCCAAACACATTTTGAACCAAAAACATAGTCTAAATCATCTCATATCTACAACTATATTTCACTGAACATGGTGAAGATAGTTGTGTGAATACAAAATGACTTGCAATCTCAATTTCCTTTAATTGGATTTTCAGAATATCAGTATTCAAGCAATTGCACCCATCTAAACTGTACACAATCTGATAGCTGTTTATTTGATGAACTCATGTCCTGGCCTAGAAATCTGCAAGAATATCATAGGAGCTGAACTGCAGCAATGGCTGGAATTTTCTCTCGTAATTTCTGGGTAACAGCCACTCGTACGGTCATGACCCCAGCTGCTGGTCCTGTTATTCGGATTTTAACTATTGGCTCCTCAATTGCCACTAGTTCAAGAGATCCTCCAGCTGCCCCAACAAGGTATGGCCTTATTTCTTCCAGCACCTGGCACAATTAACAAGTTATCAGCTAAAAACATTGAAGTTTGAGAAGAAAACAGCCATCACATACTTTATAACTTGCATCTGCATATACATGCAGGTATTATAGGCTTCTTCTGGGAGCGGGAAGCAGGGGTGTTTTCATAGGAAAGAAGAGGAAGATATATGTGTGTGTGTGTGTGTGTGTGTATCAACCCAGCCATCAGCCTATGAGGCTATGGGCACTAACGAAAAGCAGAACATTGCCAGTCAGAAACAGCTCTTATCAGATATTGTATCTTGAAGGCTGCAACTTCAGGGGCCTCGATAAAATGAACTACACTGCCACAAAAATCCTGTTGCGCTTCTGACCATCTTAGACTTGACAGAAGCAAACATATATTTCAATAAAAAAATAAACTTTAGTATCAGAGAACAGGGGAAGGATGTATGATGCAGGAGAAAGAGACTTCATCCTTAGAAACAAAAGCTGTAAAGAACCATCCAAAAACAACAATGTTATGACATCTAACTCTCCAATTTCACTGCAAACCTGCTGATGAACACGACTACATATTAACATGACAGCACTGATTTGAAGCTAGTAGAGCTACGACTAAATCCTAAAGCAGGACAAAAAAATGCTTCTAACCCTAACACTGTGTTTGTTTTGAGGGTTTTATGGGAAGTGGTGGGGCGGGCTTGGAACTCCCAAACTTTGTTTGGAAATTTTTTTTTAAGAGGAAGGGTAGGGAATGAGAGGGTTTGCAAGAGAATGGGAGGGTTTTCTATAAGCCCCCAAACTCCAGTAACTGCTAAAATCCTTAACACTCCAAACGATCGAATGGTACAAGTTTTATAATTTTTGGCATCATTTCCCTTTGTTAACCTTTTTTTTTTTTTTATCTAAATCCAGATCTATCCTTTCTATTAGAAGTATAAATCAAAACGTAAATGGCCTATCTTCTTTCTAAACCCATATCTTTACAACAATACAATAAATCTTCTGTTAACAAACACCAAATCTCCTATTTCAAAAGTTTGATTGAGTTTTTCCTTTATAATCTGCCAATTTATTATTCCTTCTCTCTAGCTTTCGTACTCTTCTACAATAGCTCATTTCAAGATCTGCAAAAAGGTAATTGATGTAATTATAGTGTTTGGTTCTTTGAAATTTTAATGTCAATTGCCATGTATTTTTTGAAGCTTACTTTGATCATTAAATTTTCAATAATGTCGGCTTAAGTTGATTATTGGATGCATCAAGTTTGTTTCAATTTAACACACTGTTCATGAATACAAGAATTAAAATTTATAATTAAATAAATTTTAGTAATTACAAAATTAAACCTTACCGTCCTTCCACTAACAAAACAAAGGTGGGTTCATAACCTTTCTTTTCTCTCATTTGATGCAAACAAGGAAATAATTCATATACCACCTTTACTTTCCCTTCCATACCCTACCTTTATTTACCCCCCCTTGCCCTTCCCTCACCCAAACGAAACATAGTTTAAAAGATTCTAAAGCTGCCCTCCAACCAAAGGTTTCAAATCAATGACAAAGCCCAGTTTCACTACACTTCCTCCTTTTGAATTCCCAACACCCTCAAACCTTTGTTAAAGCAGCTCTTATAAGGTATAGAACACTCAAGACCACCCAGGGATTTTGAAAACCCTATTCCAAAGGGTGAAAGTTGTTTACAATTACGGCTATTATTGATAGACATCCCAGTCAAAGACGTTACCTAATGGCTACCTATCATATGTTATGAGCACATCACAAAAACAGCAGCACCCTATTGGGATATAAAGGAGTCAAGTAGAACCTTATTAACAATTTAGGCAACTATTTGTTGGTTTGCCTTGATGACAGTTTTCGGACCACGTAAGCTAATCATCTGACAATAGGCCATGCAGGAATGAACCTAGCCCATAATTCCAATTCCATTTTCATGCAAAGGTAAAATTCTCTTAGAAGGGAGGGAAGCCTTGGTATTTGGCATGATTGAGCAAGTAGAGGACCATTGACCATGCATTCAATGATTTCAAAGATTTAACCTTGCTCAAAATTCCATAATGGTACTATGCAGTAACCACCTGCAATTTAAGATTCTCCAAGAGAGGGGAAAAACAGGAGGGGGTTGAAACTGCTTAGCCAGTAGATGCAGTTGGTGGAATATCGCAGAAGGGACTCTCAAAGTGCATCCTAGTTTAGACAACTTTAAGATGTATCTTAAACAAACACAGCACCCTTGACCAAAATTACATACCAAATGCTAAAATAATAGTTGATGCAAAACCATGCCGGTGAAGATTAAGTTGTAAATGAAGGAAAATATTCCAGAATTCCTGAAGCAAGTAGAGAACCACAGAGATGATTTACGCTATTAGTGAATCGAGTGGAAACCCACACTCTGTTCTTTTCTTTTTCAATTTTCACCCTGCAACTTAGCATCTTCGATTTTTTTTTTTTTCATTCAACCATTACAATGTGGATATTTACCCGAGGTCATTCACCATTCAATAACTGTTCAATTCCACAACATATAACAGCACTAAAAATTAAGGCTCCAATTTGATTACCTTCTCTATATTTTCTTCCTTCAACTCAAGTCCGGTTTCTTCATCCGATATAGCTTCAACTGCAACTATCTCAGGAATCTTTTCCATTAAACGACGCTCAATACCCATCTTCATTGTCGTAACAGAAGCAGAACAAGAACTGCACGCTCCTTGTAGTTTTAACCGTACAACATTCCCATCAATCTCATGTAATGCCACATTACCACCATCTGAAATCAGATAGGGTCTAACCTCATCCAATACACTCTCAACATTATCCGCGGTTAACGGCAATTCTACCGCCGAATCTGGAGTAGCAACAGCCTTTACAACTATACAATACCAAAAAATACCTATTCAGCAACATTACTTAACAAAATAAAATAAAATAAACCCATTATTCCAAATTAAAAGAAGAGAAATGGGTATGATGAGTTAATTGAATCAGTATCCTGAATTATAAGGAAGAAAAGAAAAAAAAACGAACCTAGCCTCCTCTGTGTGAAAGAAGGCAGTCGAGCCCGTAAGGAATGGCAAGGGGTGCCTCGCCGCAGCTGATTGGCGCTCCTCACATGGGCACCAAAAAAGCCTTTACAACTCTGTGGAAGCATACGGGATTCAAATATTCATCTTCATAATAAGAACTGATTAATAATTCCAGGAAAAAAGAAGAAGAAGAAAAAGGAGACAGGGAGAGAGAAGGAGACCTTATGATGAAGAAGAGGAAGAGGAGAGCTGCAGGAGGTGTCTAGGGTTTGTTGGGCGCTACAGTGAGTTGGGTTCCAAACCACCGATTGCATCTCTCTACTTCTTCCTTTGTTTTGGATTTTAGCAGGAAATGGGCAGAGCGGACAGTAGTTTATGGGAGATGGGAAAGAAAGAGGAGCGGAGAAAGCTCTGTCTCTGTTTGTTTGGGGCGCTGATTCCGCCAAGAAGGCATAAAAATAATTACCATCAACCAATTTTTTTAATTTGTTTTTATCTTCCTAATTATTAATCATTAAGTATAAAACTAAAAGTCGTCAATTTTTTCACTATAAAAAAGTGTACCGTTAATACTTTCACCCGGATAAACTATGCAGAATTTTTATTTTTTTAATTTTTTTTCTCAGTAATTTAATCTTAATTCAAAATTAATTAATTTTATTTTTTTTATAAAATAATGGTATTGAAATATGAGGAACCAAAATGATAAAAATATCAAATATGGATGGCGTGAAAGGAGTTTAGCAAAACATATATTTTAGTCTTTGAATTTAAAAAATAACACAAATTTCAGTAACTTATTATTTTTCAAATTTTATTTAGGTATAAAAAATTATTTTTGTTATTTTTAATTTCTGGTTAAGAGGAGAGAAAGAGAAGTCACCAAATTCTTGCGATAGAGAAAGAAGCACGTTGTTAACACCGATTTAAGCCACCAAAATGGACAATATGTGAGTCAAATGATTCTATTTGATGAGCAAAATTTATATTAGATGTTTTTTACTTTTAAAATTCATGAAAAAACAGATCTAACCTCATGTTATTTTCTTTTATTTCGGGTTGCTTTCAATTGGTATGATGGTTTTTTAAGGACATAAATAGGTTTATCATGGTTCTTAAAGTATTTTATAGGTGTTTGGGTCAAAATGAGTTGAAAAACAGATTTTTTAGTAAAAAAAACTTAAATCTTGATTTTTCAACCACTATGGTAGCTGGAATCTAGGCAAATCAAACGACACATCGTTTGCCACAATAAGTAACGTGTCATCTGATTTTTTTTTCAAAAAAATTAGGGTTGAACGACATGTTACTCACCCTAGTTGCAAACAAAAAAATAAGAGCCCTCTCACGTAGGCTCTAAAAAAATAGGGTAAGCCGGTTGACAAGGCCCAACAACATCTGACCTTTACTTTTTTCTAATTATTTTTTAAATTAATGATTTTTTATGGTTTTTTCTCTAAAAATTTTTAATTTATATTTAGATTGGTACTTCTTCACTCTTTTATTTTTTTAGAAAACCTCTTTGAAATGACGAATATATTTTTGGTTATGCATTTAAATTTGAAGAGTTTTTTGATTCATTTATAATTTCTTTTAATCTTTTATGTGGATGAACTTTATTTTTTAAAATAACAAAAATATTTTCAGATAATAATTCTAGTATGTGCAACTTTAAATGATGTTTTTTTTCCACCTTTTACTTTATTCATTCAATTTAATTTGTGTCTCTATTTCTATTATTGTTTGCTTGAATAAAAAAATTATTTTAAAAATAAATTTAGTAAACACAACTAAGTAAATATGTCATCTTTCAAGATTAAATAACTTGATTTAAACATCTCTATCGATTTTTCAAGTTTTATTTTTAAATATCATTAAAGAATTTTTATTTATTTATTTGCACGCATGGTTCTTGATTTATTTAAGTAGATGTATGCATAAATTTTTTTATTTGAAATTAAATTTTTTAAACTACAGAAATATATTGAAAAAACCTGCATATATAATTTTTTATAGAAAATAAAAATATACGACCCGCCGTGGAGCGTGGGCTACATAGTAAAAAAAAATAACCCGTGAGTTGAATTTACTATAGCATTTGCACTATACACTCTATCACAAATCACCATCGCGGTAGATTATAACAATCAATTTAAAAAAAAAATAATTTTCAATTTGATCTTTGAACTTGTTTTTTCCACAATTTAACCATTTTGAATTTAAATTAGCACCAAATTACTTACATTTCTTTTTAAGAAATGATTGAATTGAAAGGTACAAGATTAAAGTGAAAAGGACAAATAACATAGGTGATGACTTCAAATTTAATTTGAAAAGTTCTTCAGATGGTAAAGAGTAAATGTTGTTGTTGCCTTGCTATTTATGAAATGACAATTGAACATGAATTAATGTGATGTACCTGGGAATTCAAGAGGAACCGCGGGGGGAGTATAACAACAACCAGGAAGCGCAAACCGAGCATTGGTGGCAAGTGGTGTTTCACACCTAAACTCTTATTAGTTAAGAGTGAAATTAGTATTCTATGTTATTTTGGAATTTAACAACTGCGAATAAAGCTAAAGGGAGGAAAAATATGATGAAACGAATGTGGATTGAATTCTAATTTTGGTTGTGGACTTATGGACCCCCATTTTGAATAAGGAACTAAAATGATGAATCCAAAACAATTACCTTTGAACTTGATTAGTCGATCCCGAATAAGGACAGCTAATGATGTTAGTAAGATCTGCTAACATCGACATGATTTTGATGGAAAAATAATGAATGTTGGACTTGATTAACTATTTAGATTAAGAATAGTTAATTATATCGACAGATAATGTTGGTATCGGTAAACCCAAGATAATTTGATTAGCTTCCCAAGAAGGAGCTAATGATGTCAAGAGACCTTGGCATCAGCATTATTGTAAAAATCTCTAAAGTAAAGTGGAAAAGAATTGATTGACTATTTCAAGTTGGAAATAATTAATGGCATCAACCGGTAAGTTAGTGCCAGCATTACCAAGAATTTGATTAGTTAGTCCGATCAAAGGCAATTAATGACACTAATAGAAATTATTAGTGTCGGCAATAACCTCTCTAAATTTGGGATAAGGTGGTAAGATGGGTGTATCCGGTAAAGAATAATGGATAATAATAAAAAAGGAAAACTATAAGTGGGTTACGAAATGATAGGCCCTAGAAGTAGTAAAGGAAAAATTTAAGTGTAGATTTCATGGACAATGATAATCATGTACTAACGAGTAGGCAATCATATATGTAGATACATGTATTTGTTACTCTCCCTCATCTCTATTGTATTTTTACTTTTCATATAATTATTTCCATAATTTGTTATAGCAGGTCCTTACATTCATGTCGGGAGTAGTGTCCTAAGTTTCTAGTTCCTTTTGTATGAATTAGGAAATTCATGTTTCTAATTCTTTTGGAATGAATTAGGAAATTAGTGTTTCTAGTTCCTTTTGTATGAATTAGAAACTAAATGAAAGTCAATGTATTTTGCCCGAAGTAATTATATGACTCGAATTGTATTAGTAACTCTTTATATTAATTATCAAGACTTAAGATTCTTACCATTTATGCTTGTAATATCGATGTTGTTTATCCATGTTTGACTACCGTTAGTATGTGTTTGTAAATGAGAAAGAAAAATGAATATGTGAGTTATTATGCTTGTGACTAGTAGTGATTGTGGTTGCGATGCAAAATGAATATATTATGATTGCGGAATGAGCATGAAATCTGTGCAAGATAAATTGCCGATAACTTGAAATCTTCCCGGCATAGGGGAGACTCTGCTGAAATTTCAGTAAAAATTTTGGTAAACCTTTAAAAAAAAATCTACCTACAAATTCAGTGGTATAATTGTGTTGTTTGATCTCGGAAATGAGGATGTTATACATTATCTTTTTATCGGTAATATGTCATATTCACTTATGGATATACCGACAAAATAAAGCGAGTAATTTTTTTTGTTTGTTGTACTTATTCCATATGTAAATTCATCGATGATTATTTTACTGATGAAATTACAAACAAAATAGAAATTATCGAGGAAAGTTTTTTCAATGAATAGTAATTGTCTGCGAGCCCATCAGTAAAAGTCATGCCAGCGAAATTAATTTCTAACTATCGACGGAATATTCTATTTGTAAATTGCAAAATTCTGATAGTGAGAATTGCATCCTCCAGGAAATTCATGGTATGCTTTTGTTTTATAGAAAAATTACATAAAACCTTTCAAAGTTTGAGCATGGTATGTAAAGTGTAGTTTTTTAAATGCTGAAGGGAAAATATTACCGCGTTCAACTAGTCTTGTGAGATTTTAAGTATTTTTTCCATGTTTTATTAATGTCCTAATATCTTAGTATTTTCATGCTTAGAACATCCTTGCTGTTTCATGGGTAATTAAGAACATATAGATATATAGTAATGATTTTGATTTTGATTTTAATCTTGCTGCAAGAAACTTGGAAAAATGTGAAGCTAAAAGAAGGAAAACACATGAAAAATTCATCCAATGCAGCTAGTCATCATGCTCTTTTGCATTATTGGATGCTGGAATTGTAAGATCCCACATCGGTGGGTAAGGGATGTGTTGCTGGCCTTATTAGTAGTGCTGGTGCTAACATGCTGCACGCGTTTTGGGGTGTCAGGCTCAGAAGTGAGCTCGCGTCACCAGGAACAAAACCGTAAGGGCGGTAAGGCCCAAAGCGGACAATATACAGCATGTTGGGCCGGGTTGTTGCATTTGGTATCAGAGCATGTAACAGCCCGGCCCAACATGCTGTATATTGTCCGTTTTGGGCCTTACCGCCCTCACGGTTTTGTTCCTGGTGACGCGAGCTCACTTTTAAGCCTGACGCCCCAAAACGCGTACATCATGTTAGCACCAGCACTACTAATAAGGCCAGCAACACATCCCTCACCCGCCGATGTGGGATCTTACAATCCACTCCCCTTAAGGAGCCCGACGACCCCGTCAGCACCACCAGACAGCCGGTGAGGTCGGCTCTGATACCAAATGTAACAGCCCTGCCCACCATGCTGTATATTGTCCGCTTTGGGCCTTACCGCCCTCACGGTTTTGTTCCTGGTGACGCGAGCTCACTTCTGAGCCCAACGCCCCAAAACGCGTACAGCATGTTGGGTCGGGCTGTTACATTTGGTATCAGAGCAGTGCTGGTGCTAACATGCTGTATGCGTTTTGGGGCGTCGGGCTCAGAAGTGAACTCGCGTCACCAGGAACAAAACCTTGAGGGCGGTAAGGTCCAAAGCGGACAATATACAGCATGTTGGGCCAGGCTGTTACAGGAATCCATAGTTAACTAATTTCTTCCCTAATAATTAATTTTGGGAACCAAAAATATTGTGGAGTGCCTGAAGCCATATATATGAGCTAGTTTGTCTATGCACACATGGAGTTAAATGAAAATGGATAAGTGGTTCCTCTTGCTTAATTAAGGAAAGAAACATGACCCAGATCAAAAAAGATCCATGTCAATGGAAGAATCAACTCGGGATTCTTCCCTCTGCCTGGTATATTTAGGGTTTGCAAGGCTGCAAAACTATGAACAAGCAATATTGGAGAAATTCTCCAGTTTTTTAATAGCGTGGGCACAAAAAACACATTACATATGCATCATATACAGAAATTTAACTCACCTTGCATGCAACAGTGCATGCATGCACACACTTTTCTACGACATCAATGGAAAGTTTTTCCAAAATTTCTCAATTAAAATACATTTCAGTGGATGCATATAGAGGGTTGTTAAGAGTATTAGAAGAACCTTTTTTCTTGAAAAACAAATCTCCCACAAGAGGAACAATAGGCTTTTTTTTCATTACCTTCCTCTCCTTCTTCCCTCGGAAGGACCCTTGCTCTCCCCCAAGATTCAATATCTGAGCCAAGGTTGGAAAATTCTCCATTCTTACCGTCAACTCTCTCCTCCTTTCTTCCTCCTTGAGAAGATCTTCCATCTTTTTCCTCTCAAAACTCACCGCTATTGTCGACTCTGCCGCCTTTTTAGCCGCAGCTGCCTCGGCCTCAGCCAACTTAGACAGATTCATGTGAAGCTCAGCATTCAATGAAGCCAGTGCAATTTCGGTCTCGGACTCTCTCTCCTTTAGCAACTTCAGTTCTGCCTTTGTTTCCTCAAGTTCAGCCTCGAGTTTCTTTAGAGTACCAAAGATCTGATCATTTTGTACTTCATGATGATCTTCTTCGGGGCTTTTGTAACTGGGGCTTGGTGATAAGAACCTCCATGCATTTGTTTCTTCTCTTAGAGGAGTATAATAAGGCTTTGGAGAGTATATTTCTCCTACGAGAAATCTCTCGCCGAAGATGGCAACAGCTTCTCTGACGGATCGAAATGGCCGAGAAGAGTCAACCGAGGAGCTGTAGTTCTTTGCTGGTTTTGGAGAAGGAGTCATTGGGGTTTCCATATTGATGTAGAAAGTGTTGTGTTTGGAAGGGGTAAGAGGGAATATTTGATGATGGCCTGCAGGGTTGGCTTGGGCCTGCAGGTTTTCTTTGCTTTCACTTCAAAAGATTACAGAGAGAGTAAAAAGAAAGAAGAAGGTATGGGAAATGGAGACTGTTGTTTCAAGGTTAAGACAATATCAGAAAGTTTGGAGGAGGAAGACAAAGACTAGTAAACTACCAACGGTTGAGGCATGTGAGGTGGAGTACTCGAGCACGTACGGAGGATAATTAACTCTTGATCGAGAGATCAGATTTGCCTAAGTGTGATTAAAACAAATCAAAGGGTTTTTGTTCTAATTGAGAAAACATATAAAATTATAAACCTTAAAAAAACAAATTGAAATATATCAATGTCAAAGAACCATCACAATCCAATAGCTTAAGCGGTTAGATGAGATCCTAAAATATGATTTATATTATTCTCTAATATACCCCTTCAAGTGAAAGCCCTTTGAACTTGAAACTTGCACAGATCCATATTACATTGTGCTTAATTTTTATCAAATAAATGGGGATGGTAAGATTCAAACTCGTGACCGCTTGGTCATCAAGACTCTGATACCATGTCAAAGAATCATCTCAACCCAATAGCTTAAGCTGTTAGATGAGATTTTAAGATATAATTTATATTATTTTCTAATGATAAATAATAAAAAATTAAAAAATAACAACAAAAACATTAACGGAAAATCTATCTCTGCAACTGTCATTTTTTGGATCTGCCAAACAAGTAATTAACGACTAGAAAAGAGAGAGAGAAGAGTTATGAATATATAATCGTTGATATATGTCGTCCTCGGATTTTGATTCGTCGTCTGCTTACAATGGCGACTGCAAGAATTTTAGATAAAACAGTGGTGATCATAACTTCAATACTTCAATGTCTCCTTCTCTATCCATATTTGTTTTA
>Ga0325410_1008112_pt1 | contig 11396 bp, 5 predicted proteins | sample PopdelMetagenome_16_FD_206182 | JGI IMG/M metagenome (GOLD analysis project Ga0325410, IMG submission 206182) | Populus deltoides microbial communities from Bellville, Georgia, United States - Xylem-PdIQD-R3 | ecosystem: Host-associated > Plants > Phyllosphere > Stem > Wood/Secondary xylem... | reverse complement strand
AGATTAAAATAATATTTTTTTATTTTTTTAAATTTATTTTTAATATTAACATATTAAAATAATCTAATAAGTTTATTTAAAAGAAATATCTAATATATAAATATTCATAACATTATCATGAAAAAAAATATATATATAATTAAATCATGAACGTAAAGTATACATATCAGCTCCGGCGATGATTATATCTTGTGATTTTATGACATGAAATCTTTTGTATTATTTTTCTAGTTATTCACTCTTTCAACAAAACGTTTAATTTAAATTTAAATTTATTTTTTATATATAATTTTCCCCAATTTATTCTTATTTTATATTATTAGTGAGATAAAGTTGAAATTTTCGAAACATTCAAACTGACAGAATGGGACTCGATCAGCCCACACATAACATCCACAAATGCCACCAAAACATTTTCAAAAAAAATAATTGTACATAAAGTACCATATATATATAATAATAATAATATCCAACATGGTAATTAATTAATAATAATATCAAATTAAACAAAAAAAAAATCTTGGATCATATGAGAGTAATTAACTGTTAGAGAATAATATAAATCATATCTTAAAATCTCACTAATAATTGAAGTTTTTAAGTTGAAATGATTTTTTAACATGGTATCAGAGTTTTGATTGTCAAGCAGTCACGAGTTCGAATTTCATTATTCACATCTATTTGATAAAAAAAAAATTAAACACAAGATAATGTGGGTCTATGTAAGTTTCAAACCCAAAAAGTTTTCACTTGAGAAAATGTGTTAGAAAAAATATAAATAATATCTTAAAACCTTACCTATCAGCTTAAACTTCTAGGAATATATATTAACAAAAAGTAGCAAACCTTTTTATCTAAAAGTAACTAACCTTATTAGTGAAAAAGAGTCTCTTCTTTTTATTGTCAAACTTCGAATGGATCCATGAATCACAAGTCACATGAACTGGTCCAGTAGGGAAGCCATCAAGCACAACATCATGAAGGTACATCTCTTTATGGTGCTCATTTTCAACAAAAATGGCACCAACCTCTCCAAAATCTGGTGGAACCACAAAATCCGCTTCATACTTGATATCCTCCCCTTCATGATCTATCTTGTGCGCGTACTTTCGAATCGAGGGCTTCTCTAATCCCGTCTCTAGAGAAATTGAAAAAAAAAAAAAGAGTTGGGAATTTAGACAAGAATCAACTTTTTCCCTTTTTTTAGGTGGGTACGTACAGCTTTTTTACTCACACAATTTTTTTCTTACTTCAATCATTCAAATATATATATATATATATATATATATATTTCTTTGCAAACAAGGAATATATGTTAATTTTTTTCAATAAATAAATCATTCGATAAAAACTTAAAAAGTTGTTCCTTGCACTTGTAAAGAAAAAAGAAAAATAAAATACTTGAAGCACTGGTCTTTCAAGAAGCACTACTTACTTGGGTCAAGCTCAGCACTAACAAGCTCCAAGAGGAGTGTTTTGCCAAACAGGTCTGTAAAATCATCAAGTCCTCGTTCTATCCCTATTTCTGTCCAAAAATCAACAACTGTTTGTTTCACAGTCACCACAGCCTTAACATCTGTGGACTGCTGTGTGACACTAGCTATAGATTTAATGCTTCCATGTTTATAGCCAACACGAACTTTTTTGTTTGCTGTAGTGGACAAGGACCTTGAATACACAGGAAAAGAAGCATGACCACTGCCATGGATGAATGGTTTAGGTAGTAGAAAAGGGTTTTTTGTTGAAAGTTGTGACTGGTGAAGCTGTGGCTTCAACATTGTTGCTAATAGGAGAGGGGATACTTAGGTTTAACTAGGAGTTTGTTGTATGAAAATCTGTAGTGAGCAAGCTATGATATATATAGAACGAGAGAGAGAGAGAGAGAGAGAGAGAGAGGAACATGTTTTTCATCTGGTCTATAATCCATGCATGTGATACATAAATTATTGGCCAGCTTACTTGAACTCTAACGGCAAAAACTGGAAACTTCCCCCAGCAGCTAAAGTCACTGCTAAAATAAACTTTAAGTTACACAGACTATATTTCGACCACAAATCGTTAATGATCTTATCTATCCATGGATCCTGTCTCTTACTAACCGTACGTTGAAGGACCACTCTTTTACCTTACAAATGATTGATAGTTTTTTAATGGGTCTTTTTTCTGCAAGTTGAGCGATTGATTTGTTTTGTTTTTTGAATTTTTTAAAACAAAGAAAAATTATCTTGTTTTTTTCAAATATTTTATTGTTAATCAAACACTATTAGAAAATTGGTAAATACAAATAAAAATTTGACCACCCCAACATTCAACATGTCAGCATCCTTGTTCTGATTAAATATTTTTAAAGATTCCTTGCATCAAGTAAGCAAAACTATCTATTTTTTGTTCAAATTCAATTTGAAAATTTAAATTTTTATTGTATATTTTTGTAGTATATGTAGTTTGTTTACGTGTTTACTTGTTTTATAGCTTCTCCCACATGAATTTGTTGTATGAATGTATAGTTTATACATGTTAGAGTTTGTTTGAGATTTTAAAATTAAATTTTAATTTGTTTGTAATTTGATGAAATTGATTTTGAATTTGTGACTTAGGTATTTTGTAATTAAATAAATAATAGCTTATTTAATAGGTCTCTTTTATAATTTGATAATTTTATTGTTGAGTTGAAAATTTCGTTAAATGTATAAGAATTTCAATATATGTAGATAATTAATAATGATTTAAGAGTACTATTAATATTGATTGAATAAGTTTGAATTTAAATTAATATTAGCTAATTTATTTAGTTTACAAAATTAATTAATATATGTTGTCATCAATATTCTATATAGGTTTGATATAAGTAATGGATGATTGTTCATGGATGTATCGAGATTCACCCGAAAGGTTGTGCAGAATGGATTATTGTAATTGGGTTGAGGCTTTTATTAATTACACACTGTCTAATCCAAAAAATATTAGTGGGGGCGATATTAGATGTCCATGTAAAAAGTATAAAAATAAAAAGTTTCTCGATCTAGATGTTGTAATGATGCATCTTCTACAAAAAAGAATTCATTGAGAATTTGTTATATTGGTTTGCACACAGAGAACCATATGTTCCTTACAAGATCATAGTAGAAAATATGATTAGGTTAATTCTAATTCTAGCAACGTGCATGAAGTTGTAGATTACAATAGTAATTCTTATACGAATATGGTTATAAATGTGATAAGAATGAATCAAGTCATACAAGTGAATCTCTAGTCATAGATGAAAAACCAAATGTAAAAGCGACTAGGTTTTTTTATCTTTTGAAAGACTTTTAAGAACCATTATGGGATGAGTGCATAAATTATAGTAAACTATCGGTCATTGCATAGATGTTCACCATCAAATCAGATCATGGGTTAAGTGATGAGGTCGGTCATGAGAAAATTATTGAATGAGCCAGAAGCATTTTACCTAAAAAGAATAGGCTGAAAGAAAACTTCAATGCTATTAAATTCATGATGAAACCTCTCGGTTTAGGATATCAAAAAATTATCATGTGTCCAAACGTCTTCATATTGAACTACCTTGAAAATGCAGAGTTAACTAGGTATAAAGCATGTGGGCATGCTTGTTATAAACCAAAAATTGACAGGGTAATGACTCTTATCGCACATAAAAAAAACTTAGATATTTCTAAATCTCTTCTAGATTGCAAAAGTTATTTATGTCTTCAAAAATTGTTAAGCACATGACATGACATCATTCATATGATGTAGTGGATGACGTCATGGTGTACCTATTCGATGATAAAGCCTTGAAACATTTTAATAAGGAGCATCCTCAATCTTAAATGAAATCAAGGAACATGTGTCTTTTAATTTTTCAATTTTTTTTTCTTTTTTTCCTTTCTTTTAAAATTTAATTTTTTCTTTTTCTTTTAATTTTATCCTTCACTATTATAGGAAATTCTCCCACTAACAAATTTTTTTAAAAAAGAATAGTCAAAAGAACAAAAGAAAATATATTACAGTGAACTAACCATTCTATGGGATCGACTTGATAATCAAGGAGATTTGCTTCATCATTTTTTTTTTAATTCGAAGTTTGATTAGTTCTAATTCTAGATGCACCAAATTTTTAATATAGTTCAGATAATATATTTAATCTTGATTGATAAACAAACTAATCCATGTATATATAAAAAGAATTTAGTTTAGTTATAAAATAAATAGATTTAACCTCAATTCTTCAAAATAGGTTAAAGAAAATAAATTTATCGTAACACCGTGATATATTATAAATAATGCAGCAACTGTAAAAGGGCATTTATTTTTTGGGATGTCAAGTCAGGCATGGGCAAGTTACATTCATTCACGTGCATCATCTCATGGAGTCCAGATAAGACATTAAAAGGAGATCAATGATGCGATCTATCCTTGCTTTCAAGTGATGTCCAACATGCTTCTTCGTTTTTGACAATGTGTTCAAGCAAGACATGGAAGCCAGTAAATATGTTAGAAAATATCTGTCGTCATTCAAAGAGGATCACTCATTTTTTCCTTCATTTTCTTTTGATTACATAGTTATTAAATCTTGACTGGTTAGATTGATTTAAAAGCTGGACTGATCTAGGTAAAGTAAAAGATTGGATTAAACAAAAAAAATAATCAAACTCAATTGATTTAACAGATCAACCCATGACCCAGCAAAATTCAGTAGGGACTTGATTTTTTTTCAAATGTATTTTTTTTCATAGCTAGAAATCCCTTTTTTATATATTTTTTTAGTTATTTTTTTTTAAAGTTCACTATATAAACACTAAAAGAATATTTTATTTTTTTAATGTGGGATTTAAAGCTCTTTGGTATATATATTTATGTTTATAAGAAAAAAATTTTATTTTTTCAATGTGGGATCCGAAGCCCTTTAGTACATATATTATATGTTCACAAGAAAAAAAATATGTTTTTTCAATGTGGGATAAAAAAAAATTTTGATTTAAATACTTCAACTTAAAAGGATAACATAATATCTTTTCAACATGAGATAAAAAAATATTTTGAAATAATCTTTTAAACTTCTTTATTTACAACATGTATAGCTTATATTTACATGAATTGTTTTCTAATTTTTTCATATGAAATATTAAAACTTTAAATATATATTTTTTTAATTTTTCCGGATTGATTCAGGTTGACCTAGATTAACCCGTATAACCCGGGATCTGACCCCTTAACCAGGTCAACTTTCAGATCGGGTTTAATAACTATGTTTGATTCATCTAATACCTTGTTATATTTTATTAGTCACCATCAATTGTTGATTAGTTAATCCTCAATTTTTTTTATTATTATAAAAAATTGTGATTAATTGTGAGCATGTTTTTACTCCAATCAGCTTCGCATATGAATTCAAAACCTAATTTCGACTGGTTTTAATTTCATAAAAAAAATAATAAAGAGAAAGTTGATATGATGGATCGAATTAAAATTTTGAATTAATTTATAATTTGATTAGTTTAATCAAAAACTTGTTATTTTTTTAAATTCAAAATAATTTCGTTTAGATATTTTTCTTAAAAATAAATTGACCTAGATTAACTTATATAATCGAAAACCCGAGCGTTACGTCGTATATAGTCTAATAACTATAAGTTTTTACATTGAACGAAAGAAAATGCAAAAATTATTGAAATGGGTCATCAATCAGTATCCTATCAGCCAAGTACAAGAGATGGGGCTAGCTAGTTGATGACGGTGTCTTGTCGTTGCAAAATGATGCATATCTGCTGCATGTGTTTTTACATTGAACCATCAATCCATCACCATCACGGTCTGTATGGGTTTCCATGTTGCTAGGTTCATTTGGTTTTCTGGTGTTTTTTTCTTTCGTTGTTCTTTATTTTTGGGGGTTTGATCTGTTGTTCAAGTTCTTTTTCAATCTGTTTTGGCTTTGGTTTTTTTTTATTGGTTTTTGAATCAAAGCAAGATTTTTTATTTGATTCATGGTCAAACCATATGTTTTTAGTCAATTCAGTCGAGTCAACCTGGTCGGGTCAACTCAATCAAGATTACCACCCAGTTAGGTCATGTAAAAAACAAATCCGAGTCACAAGCCTTATACCCTCTTTGGTTTTGCCATTTTTTTGGTTAAGGGTCTTTGAGTTTAAGGATGTTTAGCAAACACCCTTTAGACTTATTTTATTTAGTTTTATTACAAAAAAATGGTTTTTTTTCCAAACAAGACTTAAAAAATAATAATAAATATTTATTTTTTCTTGTATATGGTTAAAAATCTAAAATTTATTTGAGCATATTTTTCAAGAAAATTTTAAAAAAACATAATATTAGGTAACGAATTTTCAAGCCTTATACCAGTTTCTTGTCTAGAATTTAAAAAAAAAACATATAAATCAGTTAGAATTTTTAGTAGCAATAATATTAGAGGTAACGACTTTCTAATCAAATTAAAGACCATTCCAAAAAATATTGATTGAGAATGGTCACCGCGAAATCACTTGAAGGGTATGACAACCACATTAGCTTGTGTGGTGGTCCATTAAATAAAATCAGCATTAAGTTAGTAAACGTAAAACAAATTTGAATCAAATTATATGGATGGTTCCAATTCCCAATTTATTCATCAAGAATGTTGTGAATCACGTTTGCAATGCAATTCAAATGTTCTCGCTGATTTATGGTGACATTCTCATTAATTCGTCACCTTCTCAGCAAAAAGCAGCGAACCACCTTCGTGAAAAAATAGCTCAATACAAAGCTGAGTGGTGAAGTCCAGAATCATTTTTGTTGCTAAATCCATAATTTCATCCTCACAATTTAATCCTGTACACCGTATTGAAAAATTAATTTGGGGGATGGAATTTGAGCTGTCCAACGAAGAGAGGATGGAATATCTGATAGGCCAATGGTAGAATGACATGTGGATGAAGTTGCTAGGGTTTATCAAATTTGTTTTACTTCATTACTGGCAAGTTTTTTTTTTATAATACTTTATGATTTTGTGTACTTTATCGTGCAGAATATGGCATTTCCAAAATATCATTTTGTCACATGAAAGAGACAACTGGTTAATTTGTCAGAATTTAAATAGCTTACAAATTTAATGTCCCTATCCTACTTTTGTTTTCTATTGTGCCTTGTCCTTGAGGGATTCTATTCGACTATTCAAAGAAAGGGAAGAATGTTCAAACTTTTCTTTGACTAGCTGTTTAGAATAGATTATGCTAAGAAATTTTTGTTTTGCGGTAATAAAATCCGAGATGATTAAGCCGTGTGTAATTTCTGTAAAAATGAGATTGAATCCTTCATTGTAGATCTGTGTAGAAATTATAGATGAAATTTTTGGATTGATAGGGTACTAGTGGTTATATCTTCTATTGTGTTGATGATTTATTACATTAGTAGCCCAATCTAGTGTTTGGAAAATTCCAGTGTAAAGCTTGGTTTATGCTTTCTTATTGTGTTAGCCGGAGTATATGGGTTATAAGGAATAATGTTATCTTCAATAATAGAACTATGACCTTCAAAGATAGCTGCCTTCTATTGTAACCCATTTTTGGATCTCCACACAAAAATAAAAATAAATATATAAATATATAGCCGGAAGAAATTAGAAAAATAATAGGAGGTTGGAGCGCTCAGAAAAGGATCAGAAGAATTGATTAAGGAGGTTCAAAAATACAAGGATTGAAATTTTTTATAGTATATACTTGAATGATGAGAGCCTTGTGGGAAAAGAAAATTTAATTTGAAGAGAAAAGTCCAAATTTGGATGTTTATGGACTTATTTGGATTTTATTGAAGGTTTAATTGAATTTATAGAGGGTTTAATTGCAAGAAAAATTGATTTTTAAGTCAATTTGAGCTTTAATTGGAAGAAATTAAAGTTCTGGGGTCAAATTATAATTTTTAAGAGTTGATTTAGTCAAATCAGGGGCTTAATTGCATAAATATTGAAGTTTAATGGCCAATTAGGGACTTAATTGAGGAAATCCGAAACCAATGACAAATTGGAAAAGACACATAAATATAGGGGCTGTAATTAACAAAATCAGGGGCCAAATTGAAGAAATTGAAAGTTTATTGATCAATTGAGGGTCCAATTGCATAAATTAGAGGCCAAGGACTGAAGTGAAAAGCGCGGCCAACTATAGGGGCGGAGACTGAAATTGGCAGGGATGCAATTGAATTAATTCTTAAAATCAAAATTACATTGTGAGGACTTAAAAGAACAAATGATAAATTAAGGACTGATTTGGGAAACAAATGCTGGCGCCACCTTTAAATGAAACGGCGCATTTTGTATAAAACGGCATCGTTTCATGTTTTTTTTTTTAAAACAGAACAGTGTCGTTTTGAACGACATTGTTCCCCTTTCTCCTTCCCCTGGACGTGCAGCAGGGGAAGGCAGTTTTTTCTTCTTACTTCAATGAACCCTTAACGCCACATGCCTGCCACCTCCCGAAACCCCACACACTCATATAATGATACACCAAGGGAGTCGCGCCTTGCCAACCACGCCCACAGCCCGGCCAACCCGGCGCTGTGGCAGGGTAGCCAGCCCTGCTCCCCATGCGCTGTCATAAGGTGGCAATAGGAACGCCCCCGCTCCCTTTTGCCTTATAAATACCCCCTCAACGCCAGCACGCAAGAAGAGGGGGGAGAGAACAAAAAAAACGCAGAGGAAAAAGGGAAAAACACAGGAGAAAACCGAACAAACCAAAGAGATGAGAGAACGAACCGAAAGGGAGAGGAACCGAAATAGAGGGAAGGAAGGAAAGGCTTGAAACTGGGAGGGAAATTTAGAAACAAAAACAAAACAAAACCGAGAAGACAAGGGGGACTACTGGTAAACGAAACAGAGAAAGAAAGAAAAAACTAGAGGAAAGGGGAAGAAGAAGACTCTCTCTCTCCGCCGCTTGAAACAGCAGCGCCGCTGCTTGGAGCCACCGGCCTCCACCACAGCACCGCCAGCGACGCAGTACGACCAGCAAGGCATCGCCTCCTCCGCGCCAGGTAAACTCTTCTTCCCCCTCGTTTATTTTGTTGTCTGTGTCTCCTCCTGCATGCAGAACATTCGTTCTGGATGCAGGAGGATGGGGGGAAAATAATTCCCCCCGTTGGTTTTTTGTTGTTGCTGGGCCAGGTTGGTTCTGGCCCAGCACTATGGCTTTCCTTCTTTGGGCCAGACTGATTCTGGCCTAGCCCTGCTGTCTGGGCTGGGTCTAACCCGGACTAAAAAAGAAAACTACTGGGCTGAGATCGGCCCAACTCTTTTGGGGCTAAGTCCGGCCCAGCCCAGCCCACCTAATATTATATTATATCTTATAATGTATTTATATATATATATATATATAGATATAAAAAAAATTTAAATTCTGAAAAATCCTTAAACAATTGGTTGATTTTCCTGCATATTTTTATCAAAATATTTTAATACTGGTTTGTATTTTTATATCGTAAAGATACAAATCCAGAATTAAAATACCTGGTTTTTGTCGAGACATCAAAAAATATAAAAAAAATAAAAAAAATGTTTTGTTTTAATGCATACGGCCTAGTCTCTCCAAAATAAAAATAAAAAATTATCACATCATATTTTCACACAACAAAGAAAATTTCAAAAAATATATATATTAGAATGCACTTTGGCTGTAACAACAAGTTTGTTAGAGCCATGAGAACTAGGTCAATATTTCAAAAATTCTAAAAAATCTTTTTGTCTTCTTTTAGTATCTGGATTACGAATTTATACGTAAAACATATTCCTGATATTAAAAATATATTTTTCATATAAACGTTAGAACGGTTAGGTTTTTACCCGATAAGATAAGGACCTCCTTACTGAGGAGAACTTTTCTTAAATCATAGACAGACCAACAACTAGAAATACGATAACACCTTAGCTTTTTATCAGACAATCAAACAATACAGCTTACCTTAGGTAAGACGTATTTGGGATGCTGATACCTTCCCTTTACACAACTAGTCCCCGTACCCGATCTCTGAGACCAGTTAGGGTTCCTAGTGACCAAAATACTAGGTGGCGACTCCTATTCCATTTTTCACTGATAAAAGACAAGAATTTCTTGTCTCCCTATAAATAAAGATAGATATCATACACATTACTTAGATGAAGTAGAATATTTCACCGCGACGCCGCACACGTGTGACACCTTCTATATCGTCTCTTGAATTTGTTCAAGTCTACAAATAAGGTCTTCATGGCTACTGGAATTGATTTGATTATGGGGCCTGGAGGTATTATAGATTGATCTAACAACACCAAATCAAGGTTTTAAGCATGACGCATGAGCTCCTTCAGTCTCAATGTTTTTTTTTCTTATTTGTATTTGTTGGCTTTTTATCTTTTATTATCTTTTAGTTTTTGTATTCTTTTTCTTTTTCTTTTTGTCACACGTGGCGCGACGTTGCGGCGAAAACATCCACTCTCATATGTATTATCCTTTATCTATCTGGCAAATATGGAGAGATAAAAAATTCTTGTCTTTTATCAATGAAAAATTAGAATAGGAGTCGTCACCTAGTATTTTGATCACCAGAAACTTTAATTGGTCTTAGAGATCGGGTATGGGGATTGGTTGCATAAAGGGAAGGTATTAGCACCCCAAATACGTCCTACCTAAGGTAAGCTGTATTGTTTTATTGTCTGATAAAATCTAAGGTCTTATCGTGTTTTCTAGTTGTTGGTCCGTCTATGGTTTAAGAAAAGTCATTCTCGGTAAAGAGATCCTTATCTTATTAAGTAAAACCTAACCATTCTAATGTCAACAAAAGAATTTAATATTCGAAATAAGTCTTACATATAAGGTCGTAACCCCAGATACTAAAAGAAAACAAAATAATTTTTTTAAAATTTTTTGAAATATTGGTCTAATTCTCATGACTTTAATAAACTGGTTATTAAAGTCAAAATGCATGCTAATATATATTTTTGAAATTTTCTTTGATGTATGAAAATACAATATGATTTTTTTTCTTATTTTTTAGAAACTTGGCCGTATGCATAAAAAATATTTTTTCATTTTTTCAATGTTTTGACGAAAACCGGGTATCTTAATACCGGATTTGTATCTTTACGGTATAAAAATACAAACCAATATTAAGCAAAATTCAGTTAAGAAATATGCGGAAAAATCACAAATTTTCCGACATGTTTTCTTTTTAGGATTTCTTTGACTGGGCTGGACCCGGCTCAAAATAAAATAAGGCCTACTTTCTACGGGGCTGGACTCAGCCCAGCACGTGGGCTGGGCTGATGATCCAGCCCGTAGCAACCATGGACTGGTTAACCAGTGAAATTAATTAGCCGGTTACTGTGCACATGCACAGTAACCGGGTGTTTATTTTCTTGTTTGCAGAACGTGCACAGTGCA
>Ga0325410_1008109_pt1 | contig 11397 bp, 2 predicted proteins | sample PopdelMetagenome_16_FD_206182 | JGI IMG/M metagenome (GOLD analysis project Ga0325410, IMG submission 206182) | Populus deltoides microbial communities from Bellville, Georgia, United States - Xylem-PdIQD-R3 | ecosystem: Host-associated > Plants > Phyllosphere > Stem > Wood/Secondary xylem... | reverse complement strand
ATGTTTTTATAAAATATTTTATAAAAAATAATTTATTCAAGATATCATTTAACAATTTCAATCACTATAAATTTATCATTGACATCGTTTTTAAAAATATCAATTTCACCTAAACTTGATTAATATTGAACTTTTAAAAGATAAAGTCGAGTTTCGAGTAAGTTATGGATACTATTTTACTCGATTAAACCGGAACCCAATCTGAAATTTATTTATGTTTATAAAATTTGAAAATTTTACTTTCATGATTAATGAAATTTTTTCAAATTTTAAAAATTGCATTCATTGCCTATTTGAAACCTAACTTTGTCATTTCATATTTTACTTGAACCTAAACTATTTATATATAGTGAGAGAGTTTAAGATTTTTTTCATCTCACTCGTCAATTATTACTCTTTCACTCTCAAGATTTATTTGAACTCCTTAATACTCTCTTATTTAATTCCATTTTACTCTTCTTCAAATCTTATTTGAAAAGAATCCAATTCCAATTATAAAGAAGTGTCATTGAATTCAAATGTTGAAGTTCTTGGTGCATATTAATTGGAAAGGATTTTGAATGTTTTTGTTGGGGATCCAATTGTTCCTAATTATATTTGGTCATGGACTAAGCTTAGCTCGAGTGATCAAGTTTTCTTTCTCTTACTTTTTATTGCTTTCATGTTGCTCTCTTTAGTTATTAGCTTAATTTGGTAGTTGTGATTAGTACAAACTTATACCTATAACATGACTTATTCATTTTTCTCATAGCATTTATTTCTTTCAATTATTATATCTTTCTTGGGTTCGTGTAACCAAAATAAAACCCCTATTTTTTCCTTTAATAATTAGGATAACACTGAGAATATAGAGGATGGTTGAGGTATAGAAACCTACTGTCTTGGTCAACATATCAATTGATATTTCTTTTACATTCTCATTGAAATAGCGAGTAATAACCATCAAAGTGCATGCATTGGCATTTCTTTTGTTGGCAAAGATGGTAAAAAAATGTCTTATCTAAATTATAATCTACCCCAAATAACTCTTAAATGCCTATAAATTTACAGCTATCTCATATTCATTAGAAAGTATCTTGAAATATTTGTAATTGCAATTGAAATTATGAGAAAATATATTTAAAAAAAAAGGAGAAGAGAAAGTAAGAAAAGAAGCATAATGGAACTCATCTCATTTATATTATGTTACTCTTATATAAGAGGAAGTTCCATGACTTTAGATTTAGATTACATTTATTTAATGATACATATTTATACTAATTTTAGGATTATTCTAGAGACTTAAAAAATACAAACTCAGAGGGTAAGAATTCTAGAACTCACAATCAATATTGAATGCAACCCAAGAAAGCTAAAATCAAGTTAAAAAGAACTCGACCTAGTGATTACCTAAACCAAAGAATCGTAGTTCTTGGATGAAAACCTTTATCCATTGATTACAACAAACCAAGAACTGAAGGTGTAAAGATGAACACCATAAATAAGTAATCTTTGATAACTTCTTGAAGTTCCATGAAGAACTTAGAGTGAGACCAAACTCTCTCTCACAAGTTTTATGTCTCAATAATCAATCTACTCCAAAACATAAATGCAAACTAAATAAACCTATTTATACTAGATAAAATATTCTAAAGAAGGCTGAACAAATAACAAAAAAACTCTAAATAAAATTGAAAAAGAATCTTAAATCAACCAAGAAAATGTCGCAATTCCTAAACAGTAGTTTCTAGGCTTTATCACAAAGTCTTTTTGATGTATAATCGCTATGAAATTTTAAATTTATAGGGAAAAAAGGCCTTTAGAAACTTCGAGAAGAATTTCAGCTTGATCCAATAGTCGAATTGAAAATTATACTCATTAACACAAAACTGCATATTAGAAAAACAAGCCCAATCTGCATGCCTCAAGCCTAATAACTAGCTCTTTCCTTTGCATAAATTACATTAATTAAAGCTTAATCATCATTTGTTGTAATCTTGATACTTGACTTGACTTTAATATCTTGAATTAATCCATTGAATGCCTTTTTAATCTTCTTGGTTCTTAACCTTGCAATTAGCCAAATTGGCACCTCTAATGGATCCTTTAATGATGCATGTTGATTCTCATTATCTCCCATTTCTTTAAAAGGATTTGACCTTAAATCATAACCTACATCAAACAAAGAAAGATAAAAATTATTGAAAGTTGTATAATGCTATACTCACTTTGAAGATCCACCTTATATGCATTAACATTGATTTATTCAAGAACTTGGAATGGACCATCTCCTTTAGGATGCAACTGAGATATCCTCTAAAAACTAATCAAACCATGAAAGCTTCTTACTTTAGTAATTGATTTAAGTGTGGGTCATTTTTGGATAACCTTCACCTTTCCTTCACTCATCTCTATACCTTTTACACGAACAATATATCCAGGGAAAATAATTTTTTTCCATGCAAAAAGTACTCTTTTTTAAATTAGCATATAGTTTTTTATTCCTTAAAGCATTAAACACATAACACAAATGTTCAATATGCTTAATTATACTTTTACTATATACTAAGATATCATCAAAATAAACAACAACAAACCCGCCTATAAATATATGCAAAACATGATTTATTACTCTCATAAATATGCTAGGTATATTAGTAAGACCAAACGACATGATTAAACATTTATACAAACCACACTTAGTTTTAAAATTAGTTTTTCATTCATCTTCTTCTTTCATTCTAACCTGATGATATCCATTTTCAAATCAATCTTAATAAAAATATATGAACCATGTAATTCATCTAACATGTCATTTAACATAGAAAATAAATATTTATACTTTACCACAATGTTGTTCATATCGTGACAATTAACACACATCCTCTAAATTTCATCTTTTTATGTTTATGTGATTAAGGTGGTGGTAGCTTTAATGATGATTATGGTTGTAGTGTTTGTGATACTAATGATAATGGCTATTGTTATAGTGGTGATAGTGGAATAGTGATGGAAATATTATTATTTTAATAACAAATTAGTTATATGGTGGTGGTAATAATGAAGGTGATGTCGATGATGATAGTTATTGTTTTAGTGTTATATAGTTATGGTGGGATGGTGATAAAATTATAGTTATATTGGTAATAATATAGTGGGTGAAGGTGGTGGGTGAAGGTGATAATGGTTGTAGTTAAGGTTGAAAGAATAAAATAGCTTAAGAGGGGGGGGGGTGATGGATTAGGACTTTATCTTATATTATAACATTTTAAAGACAAATCCTTAATTACTTCGAGAATGCTGAAAACTACAAACAATATTCAAAAACAGTTTATCTCTTAAATTTTGACAATAACAACAACACACAATTAATTAATACACAAGTAAATTGAGATGAAGATAAAAAGAGACACACTAATTTTTATAGTGGTTCAAACAATCACCGACTCCATTCCTTGAATCTTTGTTTAAGTATTCACTATCACACATGGTCTTCTTATTGGGCGAGATCAAACCTTTACACAATCTCTTTCACAGGTCAAAGATTGAAAAGCTTTCCCAATTCTTTTTTAAAGGTTAATGATCAAACCCAATATTTTTACAGGCTCAAGATCAAACCCAATCCTTTTATAACTTAAGATCAAACCTTACATAATCTTTTTTTTCATGTTCAAGATCAAACCTGATCCTTTTACGAGATCAAGATTGAACCCAATCTTTTTATGTGCTAATGATCAAACCTATCTCTCAATGGCTCTCAACCAAAGATTACACAAGTAGTTTCAAGTGCCACTTATACTTTCACAATAATTATATCTCTCATAAGAGTTATCTTCCTTCATAAGAGTAAATTATAAAGATTAAACTCATGTAATTATGAAAATGCAATCTAACTCATAAAGGTGAAAAATGGATTTTAATGTAATTAAGATCCAAAGCTTTTTCAAGAGAATAAGAGAATGATAAAAGATGTAGAAATGACAAAAATTTAAATCATCAAAATATGTAAAATTATAAGATTAAAGAGTTGAGAGATATGTTAAATGAAAATCAATTGGGTATTTATAGGAAAAACCCAAGACTAGCGGTTACTCACATGGAATAAAAAGGAATAAGAAATTTTGTTATGTCAAGTGATCTCCACCATTGTTGGAATTTTGAGAGAAAAGGAATTGTTGCAAGAACAAGAAGAGTATTGAGCACACTTCTCTCAAAATTATAAGTTTGTCACTTTAGCTAATAATAAATAAAGGTGTAAAAACCCATGGTGCAAGATCACATAATAAATATTATGCTCTTCATTTAAGTGAAAATACCAAAATATACAATAAAATAATTTTTCATAAGGTATTTTTCACTATGTAATATTTTATGCTTTTAAAATATTTTTGGATGGAAATTCAATATAAAATATTTTAAGAGCATGAAAATCATTTTGTGATGCCAAATTATATTCCATAAAGACTTGATCTCGTAATGTAAATTTTAGTCATCTTCAAGTTCATATGAGATTCAAGGAGTCCAAAGCGTCAATTTGATATAGAACAATAATTTCTACAATAATAATACTTTGACATTAATATTAAATGCACTTAATATGTTGTTATCATAAAAACAAATAAATTATAGGTATATAATGATTTTTGGACTTATAGAGAGTTTTTACATTTTTCAATTGCATCCTTTTGTCAAATTCTCTTGATTGTTTAAATCTAATAATACACATATTTTTGGATCAAAACAAAATTAATTTGAAGAAAATTTAATGAAATTGTTAATGAGTACTAACACTTTCGGTCTAATGTGCATATTAAAAAAAATCATTTTGAATACAATTTGACAAAATATTGACAAACATTAATAGGAAGATATTTTTTAAAATATTTGGGATCAAATTAGTAATATTTATAGGTTTAGAACTCAATTGAGAATGGTATATATGTTTGAAATTAAATTGAGGTTACATTAAAATTTACCCGAATTGTTTCACTATAATTTGCACAAATAAGTACATTTGTCACACAACAAATGTACTTACAAATTGATAAGACATAACCTATAAAGAGATGCCAATTATCTCACAATCAAGTAGGATCTACAATAACCAAAAATCAAATTAGTTCATTCGAGCTTAAATTAGTAATTAGCCATATTTTCAAAAAATTATGATTATCAAAGTATAAAGTTAGTTCAAATAAATTATGAAGTTTAATAAAAGAATTGGTTGTAAATCACATGGTCAAATTATATCCTAAACAATCATGTCCAAATAGATCAGTAAACTTTTAAGCTTGCACTAATCTAGAAGCAAATAATGACATCAAGCGTGTTTATATTAAAGACCAAGAGAAATCTATTACAAGAAACTAGTTCACGGGCTCTTTTTTAAAGGGTTTTTGTTTGTTATTTTTTTAAAAAAAATTGTTTAAATAAAATCAATGAAATTACTTTTTTATATCATGCATAAAAAAAATTATTTTTTAAAGATTATCCCTGGATGAAGTTATCTTTTTTTTTGGCTAGCTTTAAAAATAATATAATTTTTTTCATGTTTGATTTCTATGGAATTATCCTAATTTCATGACTCGAAATACGAGCTTTGCAGGTTTACTCGGGTTATTATTTTTATTTATTTGTTAAAATTAATTGTTTTTAATTTTATCATTCAATGATGGATTGATTGAGAATTATCCTTCATATTTTTTTATTTATTTTCTATAAGGTAATCCTATTTTCATAACTTGAGTCACATGTTTGACAGGTTTACCTATGTTTACTTGAGTAAATTTTTTTATTTTTTAAAATTAATTATTTTGTCTTCATTTTTATTCTTCAACGTTTGGTTAGTTGTAATTGGGATTTTTAATTTATTTCGATTTGTTTTTTTAGGGTTGCAACAATCTCTTAACCGGGGTTGCGAGTATTGCTGATTAAATAGAGTTGACCTACGTTAATCCAATATGTCATCATCCCAATATTTTTTTTTTCAAAAAAGATATCGTACAATATGTCACAATCTCAATATTTTAATATTATATCATCTAGTATGCATCAAAATTTGGGTTTTTTTTCCTACTAAAAAAATGTTAGCAATATCTTTACATATTTTTATGGCTAGAAAAAAAAAAAAGATCCAACCCATGACATAATGTGAGCCAAATATCTAGTGCAATAAACTAAAAAGGCTTAGTCTTTTATTGTAGCCTCCCTTATATTGCTATATAGATTCTAACAATGCAGTGTAATTTCTTTTTTATTTTTCATTTGTTTTGTTTTGCTACTTAACTTCTTCTTCTTCTTTTTTCTTCAATTTGATCATCTTACATTAGTTTGATTTAGGGTTGAGTTTGGTATAGGGTTCTAACGATGCTGAACAACAAATTAGACGCTCAGTTAATTATCAGTTTACCAAATCAAATTTAATTTTGTTGATTCAAAACAATCTAAAATTTAGGAACCAAATTCAAACTTAAAATATTTTTAGTCTCTTTTCTAGTCATGGCAAGGACCAAATAGAAAGAATTTTTGACGCATGTAACTCACGTTCCAGTGTTTAGAAGGAGAAATCACTCTTGGGTGGTGCATGTTCCTTTCTTTAGACTATAAAGGGGGCCTTCACTGGTGTTGTTGGAATCGTCTCGATGATATCTTCCTTAAAATGTTATACATATACGTGCTGGTGTTCCGATATATCTCTAGCAATCCATTCTTTTTTTCCTTTTCATATTTTTTTTTCTCTATTTTCTCATTGGTCTTTCAACTGATTCTCTCAAAAATAGAAAAGGAGGTTGTTAATATTTTTTATGTCAAATTTGATCCTTATTCTTTTGATTGCTATTTTTATCAGTAATTTTTTTATTTTATTTTTCAATATTAAATTGGTTAGGAATTAAACTTTATAATTGTTTACAATTTGCTTTCCACGGGACTCCCCCAGTCTTATAACATGGTCATGGATTTAGAAGGTTCACCCGAGTTTACTTTGGCAGTGATTTTTTTATTCTTCAATTTTGTCATTCTACATTGAGTTTGTTTTGAATTGGGCCTTGTAATTTTTTTCAATTTGATTTGTATTGGGTTTTTCTGATCTCATAACCTGGGTTATAAGTTTAGTAGGCTAACCCAAGTTGATTTTTTTCCTTTTTTAATTAATTTTTTTCCAAGTTTGCCTATCAACATTAGATTGGCTTACAATTAGGCATCATAATTATTTAAGTTCACTCGAGTTATTTTTTTTAATATTTTTTAAATTGAATATTTTTTCCAGTTTTTGCCTTCAAAGTTTTGGTAAGTGGTATATTCTCTTATATCTTTAGATTAATTAAAAATGTTTTGTTATATATTATTTTATTGAACTCCATTTAATTTAACTTTGTTATGAAGCAAGATTATATATATCTTTTGATAATATTGGCATATATTTTGTGCGAATCATCATTATCATATTTTTTATTTGATTTATTTACTATGATTTTTTTGTTTTTAGTATCATATAATTAAATAGATCAAACTTATTACCTCTTGGGTTTTGGGTTGGTTATGAATAATAGTTTTGGGTTCAGGTTCAGGTATACATAATGTCAAAATCTAATATCTGGATACTCATTGTCATCTTTACTCACTATTATCACCCATATAACCACCTTACACTGCCACCATCTTACCCTACAACCATTACTATCTTTATTTTATCATTAGAATATATCATTATTATTTTATTACCATTATATTTTTTACATCATTAAAAAAACTCTAAAACGCGTGGGGAAAGTATTATTATATTATTACTACATTGTAGTTAGCTGTCTGGCTTTTCTTTTGAGCTTGGAAAGTATTTGACTTATAGAAGCGAGATCATGATATTAGAGCATTAAATGCTTTGAAAATTTACACTGACTTTTCTCTTTCTCTGTAATTGGGTCTTTTTTTTTTTTTTTACAGTCGAGGGGGTTGCTGGATTTTTTTCTGACATGGGCTTGAAAATAATTAAAGGAACATGCCAAGAGACAAAATCGCGTATTGGGAGCTATGTTCAGCAATGGCTTAGGCATGGGGATAAAATATATGCATAGCTAGCTGTGGAGGTGTGCATTAAATGAATGTGACACTGACATCATTATACACACATACTTGCCCTTTACCTCTTCATTATTTCTCATTCTGTTTTAGTTAGCACTTCTATTTTGGTTAGTATAGTTGGCAGTCCCTTTTTGTTTTTGTCTGTAATTGCTTTATTTCATGGTGTGGTGCTTTTCTGGAGTGTTTTTTAGCAATTCAATTCTCTAGGCTCCCAGCTCTCTTATGATATTTTAAGGTTTTTTTTTGTGCAACTTTTGTTGTTTGGGTTAGGTTAGCTTTTGCCAACAAGTAGCGTTTGTTGAGGGTTCAGGTGGGATGTGTTTTTTTTTTCCAGTGCATGCTAGCCATAATTTGTCATGCTTTTGTTTTTCAAAAGGTTTTTGCGAGTTTTTTTCCGAGTTTTTTCGGTATGAGTTCGGTTCAGTTTTTTTAGTTTTAGACTTATAAAACCAAAACTGAACCGACCAATCGGTTTTTTAAAAAATTTTATTCGGTTTAATCGTTTTTTTTTCACAATTCGGTTTTTTTTATTATTTTTTTTCCAGTTTTCTCGATTTTCTTGATTTTTTTACTCACCCCTAATTATTCACAATATTGCTGCTAGCAGGTACCGTTCATATAGATTATATATATACTACGAGCAAAATATTCCTTGCAAAACAAGAGCAATCGTGGGATACTTCTTCTTCTGGAAGAATTGATTATTAAGAAGTAATTAGAATTACGTGTTGATAAGTTTACAGGAAAAGAAAAAAAAAACTAGCTCACTCTTTATGCAAGATTGAAATATTTTTAATAAATTTATTAAAAAAATTTAAATAAAGGGTCGAAAATATTTATTTTTGGAGGCAAAAGTCCTATTTTCTTATTTTTTTTATATAAAAAACCATGTTTTTTTAATTAGTAGCATGTTATTTTTTTAGAAAAAGCTCATCATAATGTAAAAAAAAGAAAAAAACAAAGGCAAGTTTCAAACAAAAAAACAATTCCTTATAATTTGTGTGGCTATATGAGAAAAATAAAAAATAATTAATTCATTAATGTCATGTAAAAATCAATAATCATAAAGCTGTTTAATTCCCATCGAATATTAATGTTTGAATTTTTACAATTTATTGCATATTAGGCTTATATGTAATTTGTAAGAAAATGATATCATAAGAATAAAAGGTATAATCTCATTTTAAAAATATGACGTAATCAATACTTTTGTTAATTAGCATTGCAATTATTAGTTTAAATAAATATTCATTTTAAATTAAAAAAAGTTTTATGCACCTAGGCTAGGCTTACATGCCTGGCCTCAAGTGGATCGGACCTAACATGTATAGACTTATACTAGGCCCACAAGCCTACACCCTTTTACATTGAGCAGGCTACGTATTGTCTGCTCAACGTGTTGATTGTTGAAATAATTTTTCAAGCTTAAGGTGTTTTATTTTCAAAGCTCATTTTTTTAGTATATTTTAACTAGAAAACACATATAAAACACCTAGAAACTTAAATTGCCTTATTTTAGACCCCAAGACATCTTAAAATTACTCTAAAATAAAAAATAAACTGGATATTTTTTTATGGGCCTTGATTAATTTTTCCAAGTATGATTGCTGAGTAAAACCATCATCATTGAACTCCTCTCTTTAAGACAAATCTATTAACATCAAAATTGATCTTTTTTATGGCTAGAATGTGGTTGGCGAATTCTTTCTCTCATCGCCATTTTCAATGACTTTTCATTCCTTTTTTAGAATTCACCAACTAAAATTGGTGAAAATAAAAATTAAGAACCAAATTATAAAACTATAAAATTTCAGAGACCAAAGCTATTTTTTCATATAACTATAGTGTTAATTATTGTGTTGAACTGGGTGAATATTGTTTATGTGCTTAGAGGTAGAAAATAGCACCATTTCCATTCCGTTTATTTACTAAATTGGTGGCATGTGCTACGACCTAATAACCTAAAATAGAACGTTTAGATATTGAGAGCGTGTTTTCCAAAAGCAAGCAAGATTTGCAACTCGGATGATAATTCCTATCGAGTTTAATAAATTTATTTTATTTAATTATATGATAATAAAAAAAAGCAACCATCATAAATAAACTAAATAATTAAAAAAATGATCATGATGACACGCATAAAAATAATGCTGTCAATATTATGATAACATTTTTATAATCTTGCTTGATAAAAAAAGCTAAAATCAAATGGAACTCAATAAAATAACATGTGAAATTCAACGTTAATCAATCTTAGAATATAAAAGCATATACTGATCAATAATATATTGCAGGATGAAACTAAGAAAAAAATTCAATTAAAAAAAATCTACTTAACTCAAGCTAACCTGCCAAACACGTGACTCGGGTCATGAAAGTAGAATACCCTATAGAAAGAATATAAATGAATATACCAATTTAAAAAATATTGAAGGACGAGACATGGGAAAAATATCATTTTAAAAAAATGACAAAAAAAACACAATTTGGGTTAATTTACCAACGACACAAATCAGGTTGTGAGACTAAGACGTAAAAATCATGATTTTTAATTCCTAGTTAACTCAATATTGAAAGATAAAATTGAAAAAAAAACTAAATTAAAAAAAACCTCAATTCAACATGTCAAACCCGTAGTCCAAATCGTGAGATTAGAATAATTCAAAAGAAATTAAATTGAGAAAATTACATAGCCAATTAAAACATAACTAAATGTGCAAGGATGAAATTGAAGAAAAAAAATATCAATCAAGAAAAGTGACAAAATATGATAGATATAAATCTGGGTGAACCTCTCAAACTCATGACCTAGATTATAAGGTCAAGATAAACTTTTTGTAAAGTTAATCAAAATAAATTATGAAGCCCAATTTCTTACTAACAAAAAATCAAGAGATGAAATTGAACAAAATGAGAAACAAATCTGACATAAGAAATTAATAGCCTCCTTTTTTTTTCTAATTTGGAGAGAGTGAGGTGTGGAAACCAATGAGAGGAGAGAGAAAGGAGAAAGGAAGAGAGAGAGAAAAGGTCGTAAAAAAAAAGGTCATCGGCTCTACACCAGATCTCTTTCAATTACACGCGCTACCTTAAAAGAAAGGCACGACCAAGATGATTTAAATGACATTAGTGAAAACCCCTTTTGAAGTCTAGTGAAAGGCCCACCACATGCTAGCACGTGTATAAAACACACCAACAATTCTTTCCCTATTATCTATGACTTTTCTAGGAAAGGGGCTGAAAATTTTGTTTGAGTTTCAAATTGGCCCCTAAATTTTATATTGTTTTGAATGAACTAAAAATAAATTGGTTTTGTCAAATCGAGCATCAATCGAGTGT
>Ga0325410_1008106_pt1 | contig 11397 bp, 7 predicted proteins | sample PopdelMetagenome_16_FD_206182 | JGI IMG/M metagenome (GOLD analysis project Ga0325410, IMG submission 206182) | Populus deltoides microbial communities from Bellville, Georgia, United States - Xylem-PdIQD-R3 | ecosystem: Host-associated > Plants > Phyllosphere > Stem > Wood/Secondary xylem... | reverse complement strand
ATGTTAAATATTCATTATCAATTATCAACTATCAACGTTCATACATACAAATTTATACATATATAAATTTACAGAATTAATCACAACTTCGAAATATAATTGATAACAATTAAACAAGACACTTAAATAAGCTATTAATTATTTATTTCATCACAACGACACATTTAATTCGGTGTAATTCAAACAAAATTTCAACAATTTACAAACAAATATAATTTGACAAAATCTAAAACAACCTATAACAACTACAAAATTATACATTCATACTACAAGTTTCTTTGACAAATAACAATTAAACAAGTACAAACGTTAACAAAATACATATACTAAAACAATAAAATTCACAATTAAATATTAAAACTAAAAAGGATAGATTTACTTACAAAAAAATGATAAAATCTACAAGAAACGGATATAAGAAACTTGAGTGCTCGTGTTGAGAATAGTGGAGAGTTTGGGATGGGTGTTTGGCTGCAATTTGGGAGGAGTTTGGGAGGGGAGAGGTGGGATGGGAAAGAAAAAGAAGGAGAAACAGAGGATGAGAGTGTCGGCAGATGGGTGCATATAATGGTTTTTTCCGACGGAATCACCGACGGATTCCTTTCGTCGGTGATGCCGTCGGTGACAGCGCCACGTCATTGTACGGCAATCTCAGTTTGAATCTCTCGGTACTTTCCGTCGGTAAAATCGCCTGACGTCACCATGCCGTTGCGTATTTCCAGACGAACTGTATATTCTGTCGGTGAAACCGACGGTATATACCGACAGAAATGTTCCATCGGTATATACCGACGGCATCACCGACGGAATGATTCCGTCGGTATATACCGACAGATTTGGAGACGGAATTATGTCCGTCGGTATAAATTACCGACGGAATATTTCCGTCGGTAATTCCGTTGCTTTTCTCCGGTTTTCTGGTAGTGTATCTCATTATTTACAAAATTATTTTTATTTTTACATTTTCAATAAACACCTGCAAGACAATTAGTTTCCCTTCCAATGGAGGTTACAGAAATGGAGAGGCAGAGCCTTGAAACATGCCGAAATGTAAATTTCAATTCACTGAAATTGGGATTGGAATTCCAGTCTTTATAATCAGAGATTCATCCCTTCATCTATTATACCATTTTAAGCATTTAACTTGACATGAAAATTGAAAACAGCTCCAGGCATCAAGCAGAAGTAACCAAAACACAATGTTAATATTTCTGAACTTGGAATATATCCAACTAAAAAATATAAAATTAAAACAAGACAATCATGCAAAACTGTAAATATAAAACAAGTTAACATACCCTCTCCATCTAAGTGGTGGCACCAACATTGGCAAATAAGGAATCACCATGTGCCTAACCTGTTTGGAGAAACAACATTTTTATGACTTCATGTGCAAGAAAAAAGAATGAAAGACAAACATCTGCAACTTAAGAAGCACCATGGAAATTGCCTCCAAATCTTATCTGTTTCAGCTCTAAAATCTAGAAACTAACCTATCTGCTTTGAAAGTATATTGCACCCCGACACAAGTTCATGTCATAAAGGATGATAAAATATGAAAACTAGATATCACTAGAAGAACAAAATTTGACAGGGTTACTCACAGTTTTCTCTAGGCCTTTGAGGACTAGTGGGTCACATTGAATAACACCATATTTTTTCGCGCCCTTCCTGTTTAAGAAAAGGCCATTGTGCATCAGTTAGAAGCAATTACAAGGAAGAAAAGATAAATTGAGCTCATCGAGTCAATTAAAGAATGACTCCATACTTATTTTCATATGACACAGTTCTGAATCTATGTACAAATGCAGGTTGAGGTTCAGATGGACTATCAGCTAACTGATCACAGGGAGGCTGTATATGAGCTGTTTGTAACAGCAATTCAATTAGACGGCTTCCAACCTGCAAAGTGCAAGGACAGAAATCAAATTCGTACACGATACATTTGTTCAAGAAAATTAGCCTTTATCAATGATTACAAGCACACAAACCTTAGCCCTAGCATCTGCATTCCATGGTTTTGAATCATCCTTCCCCTTCACAATCTTCCTCACAGCTGGCAGCTTTTGTTTTTTAATCAAATCAGTAACCTTTTTTCTTAGGTTTTCTTGTTCCCCCATGACAGCAGGGGATTCACCTTCTACACCATTCTTGCGATCATTGGCCTTTTCCTTTTTCTTCATTGTTTTCTCCAAGATATTGTGTATTCTAATCTGTTTCATCACAGAAACTGTTACAGATTCAGTCCTCCGTTCAAAGAAAGAGAACAAGGCTGAAGAGTTAGGAGGTCCAAAAAATGGATTAAGAATGGTACATCTAAATATCTCTTCATTGTATAGTTCTTTTCTTAAAAAAAAAAAAGGAAAAGAAAAGAGGAAGCAACTCCCATAGTCAGAAGAGACAGTAGAGCAAAGTGTCACGCTTGCCTTCAAAGTCTAAACTAAAAGAAAACTTAAACAACATACAAAAGAAAGGCACAAACAAGAACACACATAATTGAAATGATAAAGATAATTGCTGTCCCCAACAGGGAAATGCAAAAGTATAAATCCATAGTGAAACAATGTCGAAACATGAGATGAGCTCTGACAAAGGAAAGTTGAATGTCACTCTTATGAGTCCACCATGCCCATGCTTTGAAGAAATTGTAGCTCAAAAAAGAAAGGCGTAATAGAATATTCAGCCTAATAAGGCCCGTGATATGAAAAGTTTAACACATAATGAAAAAATTGTAAAAAATCTAAAGGATCATGAACAGCAGGAGAACTTGGACTGAACAGCAGGAGAACTTAAACTACATTGTTTTTCGTACCTACATTTAGTGTCGTCCCTGGAACCATGAACAGCAGGAGAACTTGACTGAAAGTAAAAACTATAGATACATAAAAAAGAAATCCAGAAAAACCCATTCAACATTCGACAAAACTTTACGGAACGCAACTTCAAAATCTAATTTTCCAGGCACTACATAGTAACTTTCATCTTTCTTCCTAGTTCATCACCTCAGATGAAGGTTGTCTAAAAGTAAATTTAAGAAACTTTATGTTTTCCCTTATCTTTCAATATTTTTATATGGGCACTCATTATCCTCTGTCTACAAATCAAACCGCAAGTAAAAATAAGCAAATAAAACATTAAAAATTACTTACCTCCTGCTCAATTGCATCACCAATCATACAAGCAGCAGTCACAACTCTTGCACATCCATGTTCCCCACCTGTCATTACCATTGCTGCGAGGTGATGCATTGCAATAACAGACATCTTGTCAGCTGGCAACAGATCAAAATACGGAGCATAACCCTGCCTACTCTTCCCCGTTCTAATCAACTCCTGCTCTTTCGCAATGGCATCTCTAAAAGGCTCAAACCAACCAAGGAACAAACTCTTCATATATGGTAAATTAGGAGCCAACTTATGCTCACACATATCCTTCAAGAGCTCCTTATATTCTTTCGTTGCCAGTTCCCATGCTTCCGCCTCAATCTTCACTTGCCTTCTCCTGAAGACCCTATGCTTCCTTGACCCTATTCCAGGGTTAGCATGTAGCCTCCTCCTCCTAAAGTGCTCCTCTTCTTTCGTCATTTCTGGCTGCAATTCTTGCACTTCATCGGCACCAGACACATTATCTTCAACATCTGTTGATGACAATGCCTCAGCAACACTCACATACCCTCTTGGACAAAAACCACCACACCGATTCCCATTAGTACTACCACTATTTCTCAAAAAAATAAAACTGGGTTTTCCCATAAAATCTTCATGGGTTGATATTTCGCCAGTTACAAACGAAGCAAGTCCAATTTTGGAGTAAGTGAGTATATATATTAATATTTATGTGTTTATATAGTTGTAAATATAAAGCTATTAATAAAAAAAATTGTTGGTGCATCTAAGAGAAAAGTATAGAAGTTTATTAATTACTAAAGAAATACCTTCCAAAATTCATATTCTATTTAAAAGCGACAATTTGTCAGGCTTATAAAACAAATTGTTACTAAATTAATTTTTTTTATTAGAGTAAAGATATTTTGAATTTATATTTACAGTATGTTGTGTTTGTATGTTGTGTTTGTTTAGTAAAAAAAATAAAAATATATTTAACTAAAAAATAAAAGGAAATATATAAAATCCAAAACTTGAGTTGCAAGATTTATGTTAATTCAAGAATAACTGAGAATTTGGCAAATTGAATCCAAGATGTTCACCAAAGATATAACCTAAAATTACTACCAGCAAACTTTAATTTCCAGCAAGTGACAATTTGTTTTTAATTTAAATCTAACACATATATTGTTGAAATTTTCCAGAGCACGGGCTTTCCGCCATGTAAAAGTTTTAATATGGAAACAATCCTTCCATCCGCAAACATGGGATTATCCTAAATTTAAGAAGAAAATCCATACATAGTAAAATGTGAATCTAATTACCCCAAACCAAAACCATGAGCAAAAACTGACGAAGATCTTAAAGCTAAAGCAAGTTAAATTCCTAACCAAAACCCAGGGAGCTGCTGGAGCACGGAGCACCTGCTGCTGGAGCGGCTGCTGAACGAGCTGCTGCTGCCGCCACTGCTGGAGCCCCTGCTGCTGGAGCTGCTGCTGATCGAGCATCAGCTTATGCTCGAGCTGCAGCTGCTCCTGCTCCTCGAGCAGCTGCTGCAGCTCAGGTATAGTCAAACTGTACATGGAATCGATGTTACATGTTTTGTTGGGTGTTAAAATAAAAACTTCATAGATAGATTTTTTGACATGTTTTTGTATTTAAAAAATTCTAAGTGAAAATAAAAAAAATATATGCATAAATATAATTAAATAAATCAAGAATTATATGTGTTAATAAGTAAAAAAAAAAACTATAAACTATAACTAAAAATAAAAGTGGAAAAATCGAGAAATAAGTGTATATTAAGATATTTAATTTTGAAAGACGAGATATTTACGCGATTGTATTTACTAAATTTATTAATTAAAACAAGTTTTTTATTCAATCAAACGATAATAAAAATAAACATATACATTAAATTGATTGAATAAAATCAAATGAAAAAAAAATAATATACAAGACTGCACATATTAAAAATATTATTTAAAAATAAAAATTTTTATTTTTAAGAATAAAGTTCATCTGTACAAAAAATTAAAAAAAATTATAAATGAATCATAAACACTTTCTCAAAAATTAAATGCATAACTAAAAAATAACCATCATTTCAAAGAGGATCTCTAAACAACATAAAAAAAGATAAAGGATGTTAATCTAAATATAATTTAAAAAAAAAACATATAAAAAGAAAAAAAAAAAAGAAGCAAAGGCCAGGCGTTCTTGGGACTAGTAAGTCAAGCCAGTCCAATTGCTGCATTTTGTTAGGGCCCACGCCCACTAATCTTTTTTTTTTGTTGCAAGATGTTTGTGAAAAAAAATAAGATGATGCTTTTTTACATACTAGATATTTTTTTCTCTTACAAAAAAGTTGTGCATGCATGTTTTTTCGATGCAATTTTATACATAAAAAATTTAAACTGTAGATTAAAAAGCTCATACATACTTGTAATCAAATAAATTGATAATTATGTGAATTAATAATAATAAAAAATATATTAACGATAACTAAAATTAAAATTAAAAAATTCAAATGTGTTAATAAACGGAACATTTACCCAGTTATATTTTTTGAATTTATTTATTAAAATTAATCTTTTTATTCAATCAAATGATATTAAAAAAAAACACACATATTAAATTGATTAAATAAAATAAAAATAGAAAAAATATTATGCAAGGTTGTTGTATATATTATGTTATCTAAAAATAAATATTTTTTTATTTCTTAAAATAAAGTTATTTTATATAAAAAGATAAAAAAAATTTATTCATGAATCATAATAAGTTTTTTAAAAATTAAATACGAACAACACCGTAATAAACAATATCTATCCAAAAATAAATAAATAAACAAAAAAATAATCACAGATGAGGAATATTAATTAAAACATAAATTTAAAAAATATTTTAAATAAGATATATAAAAAATATCAGTAAAAAAAAGCAATATCAGAAAAAAAAACATTGTTTTGTTGTTGTGGCTTAACTCGTTAAATCTGTGACTCGGAGCATGAACTCAACCAAATTCAATATTATCAACCAAACTCTATATTGTTTTCTCTTAAATTTATATTCAACATTTAAAAACAAATACATACAACACCATCAAAAAACAATTTATATTAAAAAAAGGCTAGATAAACAAAACAAATCACAGATAGGTGATATTAATTGAAACATAAATTGAAAATTATCTAAAAAAGGATATATAAAAAAAGATATCAGTAAAAAAAAAGCAACATTAGAAAAAAAATAATTGTCTGGTTATTGTGGCTTAACTTTTTAAACCCGTAACTCAGTTCATAAACTCAACCGGGTTCAGTATTTTTTTCCTTAAACCTTAAAAAAAATAATTAAATATATGACCCGGATCATGAATTCAACGAGGTTCAATAATTGTTTTCTCTTAAATTTATATTCAACTTTAAAAAAATTCAAAAATTAAAAATGCACAACACCATAAAAAAAATCAATCTTTATAAATAAACCTTAACCGGGTTGAGATTTTTTTCTTAAATTTATACTCAACCTTTAAAAAAAAAATTGTGACTTGGATTATGCACTCAACCGGTTCAATATTTTTCTCCCTTTAAATTTATGACAAACCTAAAAAATAAAATAAAATAAACAATATTATTCACAATAAAACATGTCGTTTAATCCACGCCATAAACTCAATTGAGTTTAATATTAATTTTTCTTAAATTCATAATCTACCTCGGAAAAAAAACTTGTAACCCCGTTGTGTACTGAACCTTCCACGGTGTTTTTCCCATGAAAAAAAAAATAGATTTGTTAACATTAAGTACTGAAAGTCGATATTTCAGCATTCCCAGTTTCATTTACTTGAAGTGGTTGATAAGTGGAGCTACACACACAAAAAAGAAGTAATTATTACCTTTTCAATCCATATCCATCCATCTTCGTACCTTCTCCTCGTTTTCCCTGAGATTTTTTTCAATCTTATCAAAGACAATTGTGTAACTCTCTGTTTGATCATCTATCTTTGATTGTTCGACATCACAAGAAACTGGAAACACAGTGTCCGATCTCATCTCATCCATGAATTCGACAATCTTGACAAGTTCTTCAAAGCACCAAGGTAAAGAAGCACAATCTCTTGCAAATATAATAATTGACAGCCCTGATTCTTCAATGGCCTCAAAGAGTCTTGATCTAATTGCCAGTACTTTCTCTGGTTCCTTCCTGACTGGGACAATGAATCTCCGGGCTCGATCTGCGACTCTGATGCCAGGGAAAACATTGGCCTTCCATTGATGGTACGACGAAGATAAAGCTAAAGAAGCTTTATATGATGAAGCTGCTTCTTTGCTTGGAACAATAAAATGGGCAGAAGATGGTCGTGGTGTAATACATACAGAAGATAACAAACAGACAGAACAATTCTTCACCTTTACTCCAGGCTGGCAAGAATGAAATGAAAACTCAATGTTGCTAAAGGATTCATGCTTCCATTCTTTAAGCTCTTTAATATGATCAAAAGATAGACAGAATAGCCAAATATGATCTGACAGAACTTGGATAGAGTTACAACTAATACACATCGGCGAAGGATAATTCTCTCTTCCATTGGCATTGAAATGACAAAAAAGAGAAGGACTTTCACCATTTGCACTGAATGCAACACACACAATAAACCCCATGCTCCAACTAGGCACTTGCAAACTAATTGAAGATCCCTTACTTTGATGGTTAAACCAGCCTGGAATTTCATTTCCTGGAACGGCGATACCAAATCCAGGTCTTGGATTAGACAAACCCTGTACCATGAAAAACAAAAATGTTAGATAGATAGAGGGAGAGGGAGAGAGATACAAAAAGGTTGGGGTATGATTAAGAGAAGTCCTTGAGGTATCTTTCAAGCATAGTCAACCCCATGCTGTCTTGGCCATTATGATTGTACAATTCCCAGCAGTTAAGACATATGAACTCTGAGATTTTGGAACTGCTTAGCTTTATCGGATCTGGAATTGTTTTTAGGCTTATACAACAATTCAAATATACCGTTTGAACTTTAGATGGAACCTCAGGCAATGATTCAAGCATCATGCAATTCTCCAAGACAAGCATTTCAAGTTCAAAAAGCTGATTTATGCTTTTAGGCAGGCTAACAAAGTTATTCTGGCTCAGATCTAAAGACCTCAATGAAGATAAGCAGCCAATATCTTCAGGAAGTGCCCCTTCTCTTAGATTGCAAGCGCGTAAACCCAGTACTTATAAAGAACACAGACCAGACAAAGAAGGCAGCACAACTAGTCTTTTGAATCCATCCAAAGATAATACTTTAAGATTCTTTAAAAGAAAAAGGAATGCTGGCAGTTGTCTTATTGAAGTTCCACTTACATCAAACTCCTCCAAACTTTTAACTTTCCCCAAATTCTGTGATATATATATTTTGAAGTTCAGAGCAGCCAGACAGATCGACTTTTTTAAGGGATTTCAAATAACGTATGCTACTCAGAATGCTTTCAAGGTTCTTGCAGTTGTTCATGCTCAATACTTTTATGCCAATCAAATGACGAATTGATTAAGACAGTTTTGTATTACCAGTCTCATCCAAATGAAGCACCATCAATTTGTTCATGTTTCCCACTATATCTGGGAACTTCTCAAGTTTTGAGCATCCATCAAGAACGCAAACTTTAAGTGATGTGGAAATTGTCCAGCTTTTACCAAATAATTATGTCAACCTCCAACTACCAATCATATAATTATGACAACCTCCAACTGCCAACCTCCAGTCATTATTAGAATGACTCCCTATAAATAGAAGACTTCCTTCATTGTTAAAAGAATGACGAGAGAGTGAGATAAATAAAGAGAGGAAGATAATGCAAATGTGAGAGTGAGAAAGTGCAGATTTGAGAGAAACACCAAGTATAAGAGTGAAACACTGAGTTTTATGGGATTGTACTAAGTTGAGTAGAGTGTTTGTATCATTCCTTCAATAATATACAATCTGCTGCCTCCGTGGACGTACCCGGTTTTGAGGAACCATGTAAATCTGCTTATTTGTGTTTTATTTGTGTTTGCTTTCAGTCTAGTATGCACAACAAATGATTCCATTTCAAGGTTGCTAGGGAAAATCCTAATACTTACGCAATCCATAAGATTCACATATTGAAGCTTCTTGTGACGTGCAAGTGATGGATGGACCTCGGACAAACTTGTACAACCTTCAAGAATTAGGTTCTCGAGATTTGGAATTCCTGTAAAATCTGGAGTCTTGATCAGGTTTAGTGAGTTGCTAAGATTGATGATTTTCAAATTAACGGCACTCTGCAATCAGGCAGGGGAGAAGAAATATGGATGCTACTATCATAAATATACAGGAAAACAATAAAAAGAAATACAAAGGCCCTTAAATTAGGTGATCTCACCTTACACCCATACCATAATTGCTCAATACTACTGTTAGCCATGTGAAGTTCAACTAGCTCATCCATCTGTAAACCAGCTGGCAATGATTTTGAAGGGTAAGAATGCCATTCAAGAAATCGTAGCTTATTGGAAAGATCTTCAGGTCCTTCAGAAAGCTGCACGTTGTCGATTTTGAGTAATCTTAGTCTCCTCATTTTAGAGAAGGCTTTCATGTACCATTGTGCCTCTTTTATTCCAGGCATGTCCAGGAAAATGGCTTCTATTTTTTCTTTTCCCTGTCAACCAAAAAGGGAATACAAGTAAATAACAAATACAAATTAGAGATGGAGCGTAAATTAAAATAAGCTTCATGAAATCTTATGAATAATGTTCTCTATCAGCTACTCACTGTGCTGTCCATCAGTGCAAGGCAGACATCCTCGTATGTCCATAATCTACTTCTTCTTCCAGGCTCTTCAGGGGATTCACAACGAACAATTTCCTTACCCATTATCTGTAATATATTATGCATCCAGACTTGATCCCGAGAGACACTTATGAGAGATCTCTCAATAAGAACTGGTATTCCAATACCTGCATGAAATCCACGGCTTTCAACTATCCTTGTTATTCAATCAATTTTACGCACACATGCGAAAAACACTATAAAGCGCGCTTGGTTGCATGAGGATTCACTCAACAAGAAGGTACCGACTACTCAGAAACTTTCAGTCCGGTTGTCAAAATGACCACTATTTGCCTAGTCCTCGCCATTGTCGTCTCTAACTGTTGGCATATTCGCCAATTTGATGTTCATAATGCCTTTCTCAATGGTTCACTTCAGGATGTTGTTTATATGCAGCAACCCACGGGATTTGTCAACCCTGTCCTGCCAACTCACGTGTATTGCCTTCACAAGTCTCTGTATAGTTTAAAACAAGGCCCGCGGGCTTGGTACAAACGACTAACACTACCAGAAAACCGGAGAAAAGCAACGGAATTACCGACGGAAATATTCCATCGGTAATTTATACCGACGAACATAATTCCATCTCAACATCTGTTGGTATATACCGACGGAATTATTCCGTCGGTATATACCGTCGGTTTCACCGACGGAATATACATTTCGTCTGGAAATACGTAACGGCATGGTGACGTCAGGTGATTTTACCGACGAAAAGTACCGAGGGATTCAAAATGTGATAGCCGTACAGTGACGTGGCGATGTCACCGACAGCATCACCGACGGAAGGAATCCGTCGGTGATTCCGTCGGAAAAAACCATTATATGCACCCATCTGCCGACACTCTCATCCTCTGTTTCTCCTTCTTCTTCTTTCCCATCCCACCTCTCCCCTCCCAAACTGCAGCCAAACACCCATCCCAAACTCTCCACTATTCTCAACACGAGCACTCAAGTTTCTTATATCTTGTACGTGGTCACAATATCCGTTTCTTGTAGATTTTATCATTTTTTTGTAAGTAAATCTATCCTTTTTAGTTTTAATATTTAATTGTGAATTTTATTGTTTTAGTATATGTATTTTGTTAACTTTTGTACTTGTTTAATTGTTATTTGTCAAAGAAACTTGTAGTATGAATGTATAATTTTGTAGTTGTTATAGGTTGTTTTAGATTTTATCAAATTATATTTGTTCGTAAATTGTTGAAATTTTGTTTGAATTACACCGAATTAAATGTGTCGTTGTGATGAAATAAATAATTAATAGCTTATTTAAGTGTCTTGTTTAATTGTTATCAATTATATTTCGAAGTTGTGATTAATTCTGTAAATTTATATATGTATAAATTTGTATTTATGAACGTTGATAGTTGATAATTGATAATGAATATTTAACATAAGTGTTGTTTTAGTTTGTTGGATAATGTCGGGGAAAACCAATATTTT
>Ga0325410_1008105_pt1 | contig 11398 bp, 5 predicted proteins | sample PopdelMetagenome_16_FD_206182 | JGI IMG/M metagenome (GOLD analysis project Ga0325410, IMG submission 206182) | Populus deltoides microbial communities from Bellville, Georgia, United States - Xylem-PdIQD-R3 | ecosystem: Host-associated > Plants > Phyllosphere > Stem > Wood/Secondary xylem... | reverse complement strand
GTTATTAACTAGTTTTTTTTCCGTGCTACGCCACGGTGGAATTATCTTTTTTTATCAACCTTAAAACAATATATAAAAATGTTAAAAGTTAAAAATTTAATTTATATTGGGCTGAAATATTGTTTTAGATGTTTAAATGGTAACACCGATTATATATATATATTTTTTAAATAAATAATAAGATAGCAGCATATTAAATTACCTGGATCAATTATGATTATTTTAAAAAACTTGTAATATAAATATGTGATAGTGATAAAATTCATAATGAAACAAAATAAAAAATCTAATTACAACGAACCACATATTAAAGGTAAAATGTCAAAAAATAATAATTTTTTTTAAAAAAAGTTACTTGAATAAATTTATATTGATGATCAGCACAACATCTTGGGATGAGAAAAATTTCTTAACTTAAAAAAAAAGTTAAAGATATGCTAGGATTTTCAAATAAGTAAAAGAAATTCAAGATCTGAGTCATTGATTTGATTGAGTTTAATAAATTTAGTTAATCTAATTATATATATATATATATATATAACTCAATTTAGTAACATGAAAAATCGCAACCCATAAAATCCTATATGTTAAAGCAAGAAACTCAATCTTCAACCAATTTAATTTTGAATGATAGAATTGAAAATAAAATAGCAATACAAGGAATGAGGACCAAACATGAAAAAAAAAAAGAATAAGGATGAAATTGCAAAAAACAAATAAAATTTATAAGTCAACACAAACAAAAAAAATCAAAAGAATAAGGATCAAATTTGAGAGATTAAAAACTGAATGAAGACAAAAATGAAAAAAAAACTTTCCAATTTGAAGTAATTTTTTGAAAGATAAAAAATAAAACAGGGATTAAATCTAAAGAGGAAAGAAGTTTAACGATTGTTGTGATTTTTTCATGGGCAGTGCGTAAACCAAGGTATAATCACTAAACACATGCCATCTAGAAAGGAAGAGAACACCAAAACACATCAAATAACACAACGGAACAAATGTTTTTACCATAAGAGTCAACCACACATGTCGTCTGAAGGCGATGGAGTGGTTAATGTCTGCTATGCACGCGTCAGTATCTTTTTGTTTTTGTTTTTTCTGTATTTTATGTATTAAAAGACAACATCATCCACATGACCAAATAATTATTGCTAAAAAACCATATGGGAATGACAAATTTGCACTTGAAAAGATGCTTTGAGAATTTTCATTTTAAAGGTGATAGAGTCATTGCTCTATTCTTAAAAAAGTGAAAAACCAAGAATGCCCCTAGCCATAGTTAAGTGGAATTTTGCTTTTAAGGATACTAAAGTAAATTCACTATACAAAAAGTTTATGAAAGGACATAGATGCCCCTCAACAATTGTAAATTGACAAATAAACCCTGTGAAAATACAAATCTACCCTGTAAGTCTGTTGAAATGTTTTTTTAGGGGCAAAAACATAATTTCAATATTATAATCCATAGTGAATAACGCCTATTGTACAATGTTTTTCCCCACACGAAATAGGTTTTGTTAACTAGATTATATCTACATTGCAGGTCCACATTATTTTTCTAGCAAAATATTTAAGCGTTGCAATCACGTTTTTAAAAAAGAAGAGAAATCCTATAATTTTTTTAAAAAATTAAAATTTTAAAAAAAGAAAGAAAAAAATGAGGCTAGTCGTTATAGGCCTAGTAAACTAGGCTAAATGCCTGGCCCACTAAGAAAGAGCCCATGTGCGGGCCTTTTTAGGCGCATTCAAAGTAGAAAAAACACACTCCTAATATTAACTCCCCTTATCATATGAAACTATTTGACACAAAATTCAACTGTTTTGGTGGTAGAATCATCTCAAATGAAAACTTTTTCTCTCTCTATACTAGAATCTGACGACCCCCTCTCTCTCCTCCACTAAAAAAGACTAAAAAAAAAGGAAAATAAAGTTTGGTGCCTAAATTTAATTATTTTTTCAAATAGAGGGACCGATTAACCTAACATCTAAAAAGATTGGGGATTAAAATGAGTTTTTGAAACAAGTTTCAAAGCCATCACCTTTTTTACTCGTTCTTTTAACTTAAATCCTCTATCTTTCAATTCAACCCTCCCTCTAAAAAAGATATGCAATTGGGTGTTAATTTGGGCAAAAAAGGCTCAATTGTGAAAAATAAAAGTTCAAGGACCAAATCATATTTTTTTAAAAAAAATTCATTGTTGAATCCACAATGATATATGAGAGAATGAACAGTAAAATAGCTATAGTAAAACCTCTATCTCTTTTATATTACACTATAATCTCTACCTAGGTCAACCAACATGAGCGCGAGTCATGGGTCATGTTATCATAGGTTGCTCGAGTTTATATATATATTGTGACCTAAATGACAATAGATTGTGAAAACTACCCCCACCATCACATATAAAATAAAAGGAAAAGTTAAGTTATAATATTTGCATGAGCCCTTATCTTTTGCTTATTATGAGGAAGGGTAACTTCATACTTTAATATTTGATTAAAGTTAACAACTTTTTATTTATTTATCAATTTATATATTTTCCAATTAATTTTATTAAGCATAGATATCGTCTTTTGATTTTTTAACTAAAAACTTTCATGATATTGAAACACATATTTAGAACATTGATACCTTTCTTTTTTATGTTTGAAATGGACTTGGAATCATACCTATAACGTAACATGTTAAACATATAAACTCATTCTAAATTATATAATATAGTTTTGGGGGGAAACTGTGTACACTTTGGGTTGGGTGATTTTATTTTTATTGGGCATGCTTGCTTTTAGCTTATGTTTGGGCCTAGTTTTTATGTTAAGTTGAAATTTAGTTTGTCACTCTATTTGTGCTAGTCATTAATCTTGTTATTTTTAATATTAATTTTTGCAATTATTATTATTGAACTACAATATATATTAACCTGAAAAAAAAGATTAAATCAATATTTTTGTTCCACTATTTATTATTGTAAATCTCTTCACGTAGTAATATGAATAAAGTTGTTTAAGGAACAATTCCATCCTAGGACATGGTTATTTTTCGCAACTCACTCCCCCTCTTTTTTTTCCTCTTTTCCAATGCTTGCCATGTATTTTTTGATTTTTTTCCCCCTAATTGTTTTTACTTATTTCCCCTCTATTTTGGTCACTTCCCTCTTCTTAGTCATTACTTCTTATATGTTGTTATGTGATTGTTTTTTGTGTGCTCTTCTAGGTTGGTTTTCTCTAGGAGGTCTTATATGTTGTTTACTATTCTCTATGGATTACCTCTTTATATGATTTGTATTGTCCTCAACATAATTTTTTATATATACTTTGCCTCTTTTTTTATGTTCATTTTGTCATTTTTTCTTCTTCTTTTTCATTGTGTTGTTGTTGCTAGGGTGGTTTGTAATTTATCCATTTTTCCTTTTTTTGTAATGTTTTAGCTATCATTCATTTACGTTATTGACTTCGAACTTTTTTTAATTAGTTTAGTGTAGGTTTCCTAGATTAACATCTTTTCTGCTAATTCAAGAAGTATTGACACACAAGAAGTACACCTTTTCAAGCAACACGTACTCCACAAATGTTAGAAATTTCTCAAATAAGACAGCAGGTGGGCAGATCCATTCACTTAAGTGCATAAATATTTCTGTAATTACAATGTTCAAGATAACATATTTGTCATCATCTTGCAAGAAGCAAAAAGAAAAAGTTAAGGCACACGAACTACTATAACAACAACTACAGTTACAAAGACATTTTTGAGACAAAAGCTTCCTTGTGAAAGGAAGCAAACAGGAAGTTACTGCAGAGAAATATGCACAGTAAAAAGTGTTTGAAAGCGAGGAAACCAGCGGGAATCATGTATCTTATAAATGCAGCTCTCAACTTTTTCTGCAAATCTTCTACACTAGCTTATAACCCCCCCAACCCCCCAACATACATGCACACAAAAACAAAAGTGAAGAGAAAACAATATAGATGCATATGCAACCTATCTTCAGAGTGTAAAACTTGAAAATGTATGAGCCAATTGACTTGAAGTGATACACTATATTCATATTCGCCTCCTAGGAAATTCATTCTATTTCAGGGTGTAAAACTTGAAACCATAGAGCCAATCAACTTCAGATATATTACATTCATGTTTCACCTCCTTGGCAACTAGGTTCTACAACAAGATTATGTTCAGAAAACCTGCAGTTTTATTTAAGAAAAAAAAGAGTTGCCCAAATATTCCAAAAGCTTAATTCGCACTAAAACACAATGAGAGACAGTGTTTTGAGAACATAAAATTAGAGTTTCATATGCAATGTTGATGCCATAAGCTTCCCATAGGCGTCAATCTCAACATACATCAATGAACAGCTAGTCTTAGACCTATATCAAAACCCTTAGACGCAAATCCAAATCTACATAATCATTAAACAGGTCTTGCTGTAAGAAACAATTAAGATTGGTACTAAACTGGATGAAAGTGAAAAGGTTGCAACAGCCTTGCAGGTTGACAATGAAGAGGAAGCAGGTCAGATATAGCAGAATGTCGATTTTCGAAGATTGAAGATCAGTACTGAGTGGTAGCAGCGCAATGTCGAGTATTGAAGCAGATTAGCAAAGTGTTGGTTGACATTGAATGATTTAATCTGTGATCAGTGGCCGCTAGGAAAGGGTTTTAGGGATTCGTTTTTTTCATTCAAAATCGCGTAGTTTCAAGCGTTTTTATCTTTTGTTTTAATAACCTATCTTTTGACTCAGCCGGGTTTGAAATAGGTTTGGTGGGGTCATAGTTATAAAACCCGACCTGGTAGTTGACCTAGTAAAATGACTGGGTCACGGGTTTAGTAGGCACTTATATCAAGCATTCTTTTACTCCCCTGGACAGTACTTTGATTGAAATCACATTCATTTTCATTCAAGGTAATGGTCTTGAAATGTAGTTACAAATCTTGTAGTAGGAGACAGAATAATTCATTTAACATGAAACTCAAATATGAATCACCACTTCCATAAGTTCTTTCTTTTTCTAAAGCTGCTAAACGAGGACTGCCACACCTGTATTTGCTTTGTGTATGATTCTTAAATAGGTCTGGGCTAATTCACCATTCACGGCTGTTAATGAGATGCCATAAAGCGGAGAGGCTACTCCGGTACTCTATAACACGACAAGAGCTCGAGGGCACACAAATATCAGCGACAAATTAATACTAACTTTAAGATTTGACATCGTTTAAACCCCCCTAAAAATATTGAAAAATGTCAACTCCCCTACAATTCCCCAGCTTCGAAACTTTAAGGCTCAACCCAAAAACTTCGCATGCGTCTCTCTAAAAGACGAAGAAAATAGAACATAGACTTGATCACTTATGCTTCTGGTTTTTACTAAGCATGTACAAATAGCTTAGACATAAATTGATACATAGGAGAGATAAAGCACCTGGAGAAGTAGCACCAGCTGGACACCGATTTCTTCAATTTAGCTAATAGATCTCTTGGCTGTTCAAAGAGGAAGAAGCTAATAGATCTTTTGGTTCAAAGAAAGAAATTAGGTCACAAACTTTAACTTTCCTTTTGATGTTAGGTGCAGTGTTAAATGAAATTATCATACCAAAAATAGACATAATTTTGAATGTTAATAGAATATAACTTATTGAGCCAAGGCTGATACATGTCCTTATAGATTTAAAAGTGTCCAAGCAACCACCATGCACAAACATGCTAGAAAGAAATGATAAATTACCTCTTTGCAGCCTGGTAAAATCACTGACTTAAGAAGTTGATATAGGTTTTCTCGAACAATTTTCTCATCATCACTCATCCGTTCATGTAATTTTTCTATAACAGCATATCTGTGCAATTTAAGCTCTTCTGGATGATTGAGGAATAAATCCTTCATGCCCATCAAGGCATCTTCAAAAGGAAAAGAAAAAAGAGGCTCTGGTCAACAACAACATTTCCAACGAACGCAAGATAATAAATGCAGAGGCTAAAATATATACAGTAAAAATAATCATGAAAGCAATAAACAGTCAAGTAGCTACCAGATAAACTCAACAAAAGCATTTTTATGAATAAATACTTTCTTTCTCTTTTAATTACAACCCAAAACTCTTAAGGACAACCTTTTATTCTAACAGGATATGAAGATATTTAAAAAAAGTACCTTTGCGGACTTTCACATTGTGATGGGATGTATGTTGAAGAAGCTCTTTCAAAGTCAAGCCTTTCTTGCTTACAGCTAAACCTGCTTTCTCTGATGCTGCCCTCTGCTTCGAAAGAACAATTGCTGCTCATAACACACACACAAAAAGAAACTTCCATTAGTAACACTACTTCATAAAAAACACAAAATTTTAAGAAGAAACTAAATGGAAATATTTTTTTTACCATTGGATTTAATTTCTGTGTTGGTAGTATTCCTAGGAGGTGGCAGTTTCCTGCCAATCTTTCGCTTTATTTTCTACAAAATTGACAAGAAAAAAAAAGAGAGAGACAAACAATTCAAGTTCACAAGACATGAAATTTAGAAAAAGGAGGGAAAAGAAAGAAATTGTTATTACTCACTTTGAAGTCAATTCCACGCTTTTGCTGCTTCTTGGAAGAACCCTTAGTTTTTGCCATTTCCACTGCAAATTACAGAAAAAGAAAAGTTTACGCATCAAAATTAGAGGTGATCATTTTCGGTTCGGTTCGGTTTTTACCTTTAAAAAACAACCAAACCGGAAGGAAAAAAAAAAGGGACCCAAACCGAACCGGAACCGGTCCAAACTGACCAGTTGCGGTTCGGTTTGGGTCTGGTTTTTTAGGTCCAAAACCGGAAAAACCTATGGTTATTTTTCTGGCTTCGTAATGGGCTTTTAGTGGATTTCTGATGGGTTTATAAATAAATAATGTTAATAATATCTAATTTTCTCAAAAAATTTCCAAAGTATATTTAATTTTTTTGCCACTACATATTCATTTATATTAAGTTGTTATTGTCAATCTTGTGTTCAATATATTTTTTACCTTTCTAATTTTTTTCTCCTGCTTCAAACAAATTTAAATAACACACAGTCACACATCAATAAGTTAAAATCCAAATTAATCCAAATTACAAACCAATGCCTTCAAAGGGCTTAAAGAAAAAACAACAAATAACATTATAATAAAACAATATTGTATACTTGTATGAGGAATTTTGACTTGGTCGACAACCTGAGGCAAGATTGAAGTTTCATTAGAGATAAATATCAAAGATTTGAATAAGAATTTGCCATATAAATAAAGAGCACAAATCCATCAGTAGTATAGCTTATTAAGACCAGAAATAAATTGGCATCATCATTCATGAAGCCCAATATTATCAACATAATTATCCATTGTTGGGTTTTTTATGTTATCCTTAGCTTTCAGAGAGTTTCTCTTATTCATGATATTAATTTTCTGATGCGGAACAATAAATAGTAAAATTAAATCAAGAACAGAAAGAAGCTTTAGAAAAGAAAGAAGCTGAAGAAGAGAAGAAAGGAGATTGGAGATATGCAAAGTCTGTAAATTTTCATTAATCATCAAAACTGTCCCTCAAAATGACAGAAGAACATATAAATAGTAAACCCCCTAAAACATCCCGCTATTGGGCTCGGCCCATCAAATCAAACTGTTTAACATAAATAATAAAATAACAATAAGCAGGCCCAAATAGGCTAAATAAATAAAATAACAATGAAATGGGCCCCAATAGGCTTAGTCTCCCAACCAAAGCGTGACAGGCTAGGTCATCCTACGCCATCTCTGTCCATATACTCGTATAGTTTGTGGTGTGGGTCTGGTGTCCCCACCAACTCTCCCGGGATTAGAGAAACTCAACCCCGTTGAGTGTAGTACTGGCCGACTCTGATAGTATTCCCAAAGATCTGGGTCAAGCTGCTACAAAGTATCTCTAGTAATCTAAGTGGAATCTGAGTCAGGTCGACCCACCCAACGATTAGAAACCGTTGAACCTCACCATTCCTGTTAAAAACAACTTGTTCATCCAGAATAGCATCAATATTATCCTTTTGTGCTGATGTCAAGGTGAAAGGGATAGAGGTTTCAATAGGATCATCAGAAGGGGAGTTAAGTGGTATCTCAAATGGATCATCTGGAATAGGAAGTGGTTTGTGGTATGCAACTAGATCCTCAATATTAAATGTAGAGCTAATTCCAAAATCATGTGGTAAATCAAGAACATAAGCATTTGGACCAACCCGTTGTAGCACTTTGAAAGGTCCAGCACTACGTGCATGTAATTTTCGATTAGCTCCCGAAGGAAACCGCTCGGGTCTAATCCGTATCATAACATAGTCTCTCATATTAAACTCATTATGTCGTCTGTGTAAATCAGCTTGAAGTTTATATTGCGCATTACTTGCTTGAATCTGTTTTGTGATCTCAATATGCAAATCCTGAATTCTATGTGCAAAAGACTTGGCTGACTCAAACACTCTAGCATGAAGGGACATGGGAAGAAGGTCTAAAGGTTTCTTAGGCTTGTAACCATGTACAACTTCGAAGGGACTCATGCCTATTGACCTATTGATAGAGTTATTATAGGCAAACTGGGTCGTAGGAAGAATCAGATCCCAATTCCGATTATGATCACTCACTAGACACCTCAAAAGGTTGCCCAAACTCCTGTTAACCACCTCAGTTTGACCATCATTTTGGGGGTGGTAAGCAGTAGAAAAATTCAATTTGGTTCCCACCATATGCCAAAGGGTTTTCCAGAAATAACTTGTGAATCTAACATCCCTATCCGAAACTATGGTTTGGGGAAGACCATACAACTTGACAATCCATCAAAATAGAGTTTTGCAACTTTGGAAGCATCTATGGTCTTAGTACAAGGAATAAAATGGGCCATCTTAGAAAAGCGGTCGACAACCATAAAAATAGAATCCTGTTTCTTTGCAGTACGTGGAAGCCCAAGCACAAAATCCATGCTCACATCTTGCCAAGGGCAAGTAGGAACGGGCAATGGGGTGTAAAGACCAGTATTTTATTTTCTGTGCTTAGCTAGTTGGCAAGTTCGACATTGACCTACCAATTTAGCGACATCTCTTTTCAAACTAGACCAAAAAAACTAGCGTTCCACTTCTTCGATGGTTTTATTCCTTCCAAAATGTCTTGAGAGACCTCCAGCATGAATCTCCCATATAAAAAAATCACGCACTGATGTTTTCGGGATACAAAGCTTATTATCCCGAAATAAGTATCCATCTTGGAGGTGATAACCATTTATAACACGGTGATTCTCATCCTTCAATGTCAAGTATATTTCTCCAAATTCTGATCAAGATTCATACTCCTCTTTAAGTCTCTCAAATCATGTGACTTCAACACTCATTACAGATAACAGCGTTACCTGACGACTCAAAGCATCTGCAGCTTTATTCTCTATTCCAGATTTATGTTTCAAAACAAATGAGTATGCTTGCATATATTCAACCCAATGACCATACTTATAATTAAGCTTCTTTTGGGAGTTAAGATAGCGGAGGGCTTCATGGTCGGAGTAAAGAACAAACTCCTGTAATAACAAGTAATGACGCCAATAACGCAAGGCCTGAACCACCGCATAAAACTTCTTATCATAAGTTGAGTACTTTTGTTTTACCTCACTAAGTTTCTCACTAAAGTAGGCAACAGGGTGATGTTCCTGACTAAGTACTCTACCTATACCGACTCCCGAAGCATCACATTCTACTTCAAACACTTTAGTAAAATCAGGTAGCCGCATTACTGAGGCCTCCGTCATTTTCTTCTTAACCTCCTCAAATGCCCTATTAGCTCCTTTACTCCACCTAAACTCACCTTGTTTCAAACAATCTGTAATAGGCGACATGATGGTGCTAAATCCCTTAATAAAATGACGATAGAAAGTCGCAAGCCCATGAAAACTATGAATCTCATGAATAGTCTTAGGTTCAGGCCAATCTACTATCGCTTGGACTTTCTGGGGGTCAATAGAGACTCCTTTCCATGACACTATAAACCCTAAAAAGACCACTTGATCTGTAAAGAAGGAACACTTTTTGACATTTGCAAACAAACTTGCCTTTCTTAGGGTGGTACAAACTTGAATAAGATGATCGAAATGCTCTTTCTTGGTTTTGCTATAAATAAGAATATCATCAAAGTATACCACTAAGAACTTTCCTATAAATGGCCGAAGCACTTGTGTCATTACTCTCATAAAAGTGCTTGGTGCATTGGAAAGGCCAAAGGGCATGACTAGCCATTCATATAAACCATCCTTAGTCTTAAATGCTGTCTTCCACTCATCTCCCAAACGGATCCTTATTTGATGATATCCACTCTTCAAGTCAACCTTAGAGAAGATCTGGGCTCTTGCCATCATATCTAACATGTCATCCAATCGAGGAATTGGAAAACGATACTTGAATGTAATTCTATTGATGGCTCGACTGTCGACACACATTCTCCATGATCCATCTTTCTTGGGTGTTAACAGTGCAGGTACTGCACAAGGGCTCAAACTCTCTCGTATAAATCCCTTTTGTAATAACTCACATACTTGCCTTTGTAATTCAGCATGTTCACTCGGGTTCATCCTATAGTGAGGCAAGTTTAGTAATGTAGCCCCAGGGACAAAATCTATGGCGTGTTGAACATCACACATAGGGGGTAAAGCATTAGGTAGTTCAAAAGGGAAAACATCTAGAAATTCTCTCAACACTTCTCTTACCTCTTCAGGTGGCTCCTCTAAAAAGTCTTCTACAGTCTCCTTAGCCACTACAGCAAACACAACAGACTCCTCACAAATCTCTTTATCAAACTCCCTAGGACTTATTATGTTAAGCCCTTCATCTTTCACTTTATTCTTCTTCTGACTATTATCATTAGACCTTGGGGATAATCCAATAAGTTGGATTTTTTTACCTTGAAAAGTGAATGAACAAGAATTTGATTGTCCAAAGATTGTAACGTCCAAATCATATAACCAAGGCCTACCCCAAATGACGTGTCCTACATCCATGGGAATGACATCACACCAAATTTCATCATGATAGTCAAAAATCTTAATGGGAAAAAGACATCTCTCTTTGACCGCTATAGATGTATCATTAACCCAAGATACATTATAGGGTTTAGGATATGGAACAGACTTTAAGCCTAAGCGGGATACACTACCCGAAAAAACTGCATTGATACAACTACCACTGTCTATGATGATCTTACACCCTTTATCTCCACATTTAATGTAAGTGTAAAAAATAGCAGTCCTTCTCCAATCCTCAGTTACTTTAGGTTGTGTTAAAGCACATCTAACCACACCTAACCTGGTTGTCTTGATTTGAGTGGATATAGACCTAACACATCCTAGCAAGTTAGACTCATCATCCTCATCATTTAGATCTTGAAAATCATC
>Ga0325410_1008101_pt1 | contig 11401 bp, 6 predicted proteins | sample PopdelMetagenome_16_FD_206182 | JGI IMG/M metagenome (GOLD analysis project Ga0325410, IMG submission 206182) | Populus deltoides microbial communities from Bellville, Georgia, United States - Xylem-PdIQD-R3 | ecosystem: Host-associated > Plants > Phyllosphere > Stem > Wood/Secondary xylem... | reverse complement strand
GTTATTAACTAGTTTTTTTTCCGTGCTACGCCACGGTGGAATTATCTTTTTTTATCAACCTTAAAACAATATATAAAAATGTTAAAAGTTAAAAATTTAATTTATATTGGGCTGAAATATTGTTTTAAATATTTAAATGGAAACACCGATTATATATATTTTTTTAAATAAATAATAAGATAGCAGCATATTAAATTAACTGGATCAATTATGATTATTTTAAAAAACTTGTAATATAAATATGTGATAGTGATAAAATTATAAAATTCATAATGAAACAAAATAAAAAATCTAATTACAACGAACCACATATTAAAGGTAAAATGTCAAAAAATAATAATTTTTTTAAAAAAATTACTTGAATAAATTTATATTAATGGTCAGCACAACATCTTGGGATGAGAAAAATTTCTTAACCTAAAAAAAAAAGTTAAAGATATGCTAGGACTTTCAAATAAGTAAAAGAAATTCAAGATCTGAGTCATTGGTTTGATTGAGTTTAATAAATTTAGTTAATCTAATTATATATATATATATATATATATATATATATATATAAAACTCAATTTAATAACATGAAAAATCGCAACCTATAAAATCCTATATGTTAAAGCAAGAAACTCAATCTTCAACCAATTTAATTTTGAATGATAGAATTAAAAACAAAATAGCAATACAAGAAATGAGGACCAAACATGAAAAAAAAAGAATAAGGATGAAATTGCAAAAAACAAATAAAATTTATAAGTCAACACAAACAAAAAAAAATCAAAAGAATAAGGATCAAATTTGAGAGATTAAAAACTGAAGGAAGACAAAAATGAAAAAAAAAACTTTCCAATTTGAAGTAATTTTTTGAAAGATAACAAATAAAACAGGGATTAAATCTAAAGAGGAAAGAAGTTTAACGTTTGTTGTGATTTTTTCATGGGCAGTGTGTAAACCAAGGCACAATCACTAAACACATGCCATCTAGAAAGGAAGAGAACACCAAAACACATCAAATAACACAACGGAACAAATGTTTTTACCATAAGAGTCAACCACACATGTCGTCTGAAGGCGATGGAGTGGTTAATGTCTGCTATGCACGCGTCAGTAGCTTTTTGTTTTTGTTTTTTCTGTTTTTTATGTATTAAAAGACAACATCATCCATATGACCAAATAATTATTGCTAAAAAACCATATGGGAATGACAAATTTGCCCTTGAAAAGATGCTTTGAGAATTTTCATTTTAAAGGTGATAGAGTCATTGCTCTATTCTTAAAAAAGTAAAAAACCAAGAATGCCCCTAGCCATAGTTAAGTGGAATTTTGCTTTTAAGGATACTAAAGTAAATTCACTATACAAAAAGTTTATGAAAGGACATAGATGCCCCTCAACAATTGTAAATTAACAAATAAACCCTGTGAAAATACAAATCTACCCTGTAAGTCTGTTAAAATGTTTTTTTAGGGGCAAAAACATAATTTCAATATTATAATCCACAGTGAATAACGCCTATTGTACAATGTTTTTCCCCACACGAAATAGGTTTTGTTAACTAGATTAAATCTACATTGCAGGTCCATATTATTTTTCTAGCAAAATATTTAAGCGTTGCAATCACGTTTTTAAAAAAGAAGAGAAATCCTATAATTTTTTAAAAAAATTAAAATTTTAAAAAAAAGAAAGAAAAAAATGAGGCTAGTCGTTATAGGCCTAGTAAACTAGGCTAAATGCCTGGCCCACTAAGAAAGAGCCCATGTGCGGGCCTTTTTAGGCGCATTCAAGGTAGAAAAAACACGCTCCTAATATTAACTCCCCTTATCATATGAAACTATTTGACATAAAATTCAACTGTTTTGGTGGTAGAATCATCTCAAATGAAAACTTTATCTCTCTCTCTATACTAGAATATGACGACCCCCTCTCTCTCCTCCACTAAAAAAGACTAAAAATAAAGGAAAATAAAGTTTGGTGCCTAAATTTAATTATTTTTTCAAATAGAGGGACTGATTAACCTAACATCTAAAAAGATTGGGGATTAAAATGAGTTTTTGAAACAAGTTTCAAAGCCACCACCTTTTTTACTCGTTCTTTTAACTTAAATCCTCTATCTTTCAATTCAACCCTCCCTCTAAAAAAGATATGCAATTGGGTGTTAATTTGGGCAAAAAAGGCTCAATTGTGAAAAATAAAAGTTCAAGGACCAAATCATATTTTTTTAAAAAAAATTCATTGTTGAATCCACAATGATATATGAGAGAATGAACAGTAAAATAGCTATAGTAAAACCTCTATCTCTTTTATATTACACTATAATCTCTACCTAGGTCAACCAACATGAGCGCGAGTCATGGGTCATGTTATCATAGGTTGCTCGAGTTTATATATATATTGTGACCTAAATGACAATAGATTGTGAAAACTACCCCCACCATCACATATAAAATAAAAGGAAAAGTTAAGTTATAATATTTGCATGAGCCCTTATCTTTTGCTTATTATGAGGAAGGGTAACTTCATACTTTAATATTTGATTAAAGTTAACAACTTTTTATTTCATGAGCCCTTATCTTTTGCTTATTATGAGGAAGGGTAACTTCATACTTTAATATTTGATTAAAGTTAACAACTTTTTATTTATTTATCAATTTATATATTTTCCAATTAATTTTATTAAGCATAGATATCGTCTTTTGATTTTTTAACTAAAAACTTTCATGATATTGAAACACATATTTAGAACATTGATACCTTTCTTTTTTATGTTTGAAATGGACTTGGAATCATACCTATAACGTAACATGTTAAACATATAAACTCATTCTAAATTATATAATATAGTTTTGGGGGGAAACTGTGTACACTTTGGGTTGGGTGATTTCATTTTTATTGGGCATACTTGCTTTTAGCTTATGTTTGGGCCTAGTTTTTATGTTAAGTTGAAATTTAGTTTGTCACTCTGTTTGTGCTAGTCATTAATCTTGTTATTTTTAATATTAATTTTTGCAATTATTATTATTGAACTACAATATATATTAACCTGAAAAAAAAAGATTAAATCAATATATTTGTTCCACTATTTATTATTGTAAATCTCTTCACATAGTAATATGAATAAAGTTGTTTAAGGAACAATTCCATCCTAGGACATGGCTATTTTTCGCAACTCACTCCCCCTCTTTTTTTTTCCTCTTTTCCAATGCTTGCCATGTATTTTTTGATTTTTTTCCCCTAATTGTTTTTACTTATTTCCCCTCTATTTTGGTCACTTCCCTCTTCTTAGTCATTACTTCTTATATGTTGTTATGTGATTGCTTTTTGTGTGCTCTTCTAGGTTGGTTTTCTCTAGGAGGTCTTATATGTTGTTTACTATTCTCTATGGATTACCTCTTTATATGATTTATATTGTCCTCGACATAATTTTTTATATATACTTTGCCTCTTTTTTTATGTTCATTTTGTCATTTTTTCTTCTTCTTTTTCATTGTGTTGTTATTGCTAGGGTGGTTTGTAATTTATCCATTTTTCCTTTTTTTTATAATGTTTTAGCTATCATTCATTTACGTTATTGACTTCGAACTTTTTTTTAATTAGTTTAGTGTAGGTTTCCTAGATTAACATCTTTTCTGCTAATTCAAGAAGTATTGACACACAAGAAGTACACCTTTTCAAGCAACACGTACTCCACAAATGTTAGAAATTTCTCAAATAAGACAGCAGGTGGGCAGATCCATTCACTTAAGTGCATAAATATTTCTGTAATTACAATGTTCAAGATAACATATTTGTCATCATCTTGCAAGAAGCAAAAAGAAAAAGTTAAGGCACACGAACTACTATAACAACAACTACAGTTACAAAGACATTTTTGAGACAAAAGCTTCCTTGTGAAAGGAAGCAAACAGGAAGTTACTGCAGAGAAATATGCACAGTAAAAAGTGTTTGAAAGCGAGGAAACCAGCGGGAATCATGTATCTTATAAATGCAGCTCTCAACTTTTTCTGCAAATCTTCTACACTAGCTTATAACCCCCCCAACCCCCCAACATACATGCACACAAAAACAAAAGTGAAGAGAAAACAATATAGATGCATATGCAACCTATCTTCAGAGTGTAAAACTTGAAAATGTATGAGCCAATTGACTTGAAGTGATACACTATATTCATATTCGCCTCCTAGGAAATTCATTCTATTTCAGGGTGTAAAACTTGAAACCATAGAGCCAATCAACTTCAGATATATTACATTCATGTTTCACCTCCTTGGCAACTAGGTTCTACAACAAGATTATGTTCAGAAAACCTGCAGTTTTATTTAAGAAAAAAAAGAGTTGCCCAAATATTCCAAAAGCTTAATTCGCACTAAAACACAATGAGAGACAGTGTTTTGAGAACATAAAATTAGAGTTTCATATGCAATGTTGATGCCATAAGCTTCCCATAGGCGTCAATCTCAACATACATCAATGAACAGCTAGTCTTAGACCTATATCAAAACCCTTAGACGCAAATCCAAATCTACATAATCATTAAACAGGTCTTGCTGTAAGAAACAATTAAGATTGGTACTAAACTGGATGAAAGTGAAAAGGTTGCAACAGCCTTGCAGGTTGACAATGAAGAGGAAGCAGGTCAGATATAGCAGAATGTCGATTTTCGAAGATTGAAGATCAGTACTGAGTGGTAGCAGCGCAATGTCGAGTATTGAAGCAGATTAGCAAAGTGTTGGTTGACATTGAATGATTTAATCTGTGATCAGTGGCCGCTAGGAAAGGGTTTTAGGGATTCGTTTTTTTCATTCAAAATCGCGTAGTTTCAAGCGTTTTTATCTTTTGTTTTAATAACCTATCTTTTGACTCAGCCGGGTTTGAAATAGGTTTGGTGGGGTCATAGTTATAAAACCCGACCTGGTAGTTGACCTAGTAAAATGACTGGGTCACGGGTTTAGTAGGCACTTATATCAAGCATTCTTTTACTCCCCTGGACAGTACTTTGATTGAAATCACATTCATTTTCATTCAAGGTAATGGTCTTGAAATGTAGTTACAAATCTTGTAGTAGGAGACAGAATAATTCATTTAACATGAAACTCAAATATGAATCACCACTTCCATAAGTTCTTTCTTTTTCTAAAGCTGCTAAACGAGGACTGCCACACCTGTATTTGCTTTGTGTATGATTCTTAAATAGGTCTGGGCTAATTCACCATTCACGGCTGTTAATGAGATGCCATAAAGCGGAGAGGCTACTCCGGTACTCTATAACACGACAAGAGCTCGAGGGCACACAAATATCAGCGACAAATTAATACTAACTTTAAGATTTGACATCGTTTAAACCCCCCTAAAAATATTGAAAAATGTCAACTCCCCTACAATTCCCCAGCTTCGAAACTTTAAGGCTCAACCCAAAAACTTCGCATGCGTCTCTCTAAAAGACGAAGAAAATAGAACATAGACTTGATCACTTATGCTTCTGGTTTTTACTAAGCATGTACAAATAGCTTAGACATAAATTGATACATAGGAGAGATAAAGCACCTGGAGAAGTAGCACCAGCTGGACACCGATTTCTTCAATTTAGCTAATAGATCTCTTGGCTGTTCAAAGAGGAAGAAGCTAATAGATCTTTTGGTTCAAAGAAAGAAATTAGGTCACAAACTTTAACTTTCCTTTTGATGTTAGGTGCAGTGTTAAATGAAATTATCATACCAAAAATAGACATAATTTTGAATGTTAATAGAATATAACTTATTGAGCCAAGGCTGATACATGTCCTTATAGATTTAAAAGTGTCCAAGCAACCACCATGCACAAACATGCTAGAAAGAAATGATAAATTACCTCTTTGCAGCCTGGTAAAATCACTGACTTAAGAAGTTGATATAGGTTTTCTCGAACAATTTTCTCATCATCACTCATCCGTTCATGTAATTTTTCTATAACAGCATATCTGTGCAATTTAAGCTCTTCTGGATGATTGAGGAATAAATCCTTCATGCCCATCAAGGCATCTTCAAAAGGAAAAGAAAAAAGAGGCTCTGGTCAACAACAACATTTCCAACGAACGCAAGATAATAAATGCAGAGGCTAAAATATATACAGTAAAAATAATCATGAAAGCAATAAACAGTCAAGTAGCTACCAGATAAACTCAACAAAAGCATTTTTATGAATAAATACTTTCTTTCTCTTTTAATTACAACCCAAAACTCTTAAGGACAACCTTTTATTCTAACAGGATATGAAGATATTTAAAAAAAGTACCTTTGCGGACTTTCACATTGTGATGGGATGTATGTTGAAGAAGCTCTTTCAAAGTCAAGCCTTTCTTGCTTACAGCTAAACCTGCTTTCTCTGATGCTGCCCTCTGCTTCGAAAGAACAATTGCTGCTCATAACACACACACAAAAAGAAACTTCCATTAGTAACACTACTTCATAAAAAACACAAAATTTTAAGAAGAAACTAAATGGAAATATTTTTTTTACCATTGGATTTAATTTCTGTGTTGGTAGTATTCCTAGGAGGTGGCAGTTTCCTGCCAATCTTTCGCTTTATTTTCTACAAAATTGACAAGAAAAAAAAAGAGAGAGACAAACAATTCAAGTTCACAAGACATGAAATTTAGAAAAAGGAGGGAAAAGAAAGAAATTGTTATTACTCACTTTGAAGTCAATTCCACGCTTTTGCTGCTTCTTGGAAGAACCCTTAGTTTTTGCCATTTCCACTGCAAATTACAGAAAAAGAAAAGTTTACGCATCAAAATTAGAGGTGATCATTTTCGGTTCGGTTCGGTTTTTACCTTTAAAAAACAACCAAACCGGAAGGAAAAAAAAAAGGGACCCAAACCGAACCGGAACCGGTCCAAACTGACCAGTTGCGGTTCGGTTTGGGTCTGGTTTTTTAGGTCCAAAACCGGAAAAACCTATGGTTATTTTTCTGGCTTCGTAATGGGCTTTTAGTGGATTTCTGATGGGTTTATAAATAAATAATGTTAATAATATCTAATTTTCTCAAAAAATTTCCAAAGTATATTTAATTTTTTTGCCACTACATATTCATTTATATTAAGTTGTTATTGTCAATCTTGTGTTCAATATATTTTTTACCTTTCTAATTTTTTTCTCCTGCTTCAAACAAATTTAAATAACACACAGTCACACATCAATAAGTTAAAATCCAAATTAATCCAAATTACAAACCAATGCCTTCAAAGGGCTTAAAGAAAAAACAACAAATAACATTATAATAAAACAATATTGTATACTTGTATGAGGAATTTTGACTTGGTCGACAACCTGAGGCAAGATTGAAGTTTCATTAGAGATAAATATCAAAGATTTGAATAAGAATTTGCCATATAAATAAAGAGCACAAATCCATCAGTAGTATAGCTTATTAAGACCAGAAATAAATTGGCATCATCATTCATGAAGCCCAATATTATCAACATAATTATCCATTGTTGGGTTTTTTATGTTATCCTTAGCTTTCAGAGAGTTTCTCTTATTCATGATATTAATTTTCTGATGCGGAACAATAAATAATAAAATTAAATCAAGAATAGAAAGAAGCTTTAGAAAAGAAAGAAGCTGAAGAAGAGAAGAAAGGAGATTGGAGATATGCAAAGTCTGCAAATTTTCATTAATCATCAAAACTGTCCCTCAAAATGATAGAAGAACATATAAATAGTAAACCCCCTAAAACATCCCGCTATTGGGCTCGGCCCATCAAATTAAACTGTTTAACATAAATAATAAAATAACAATAAGCAGGCCCAAATAGGCTAAATAAATAAAATAACAATGAAATGGGCTCCAATAGGCTTAGTCTCCCAACCAAAGCGTGACAGGCTAGGTCATCCTACGCCATCTCCGTCCATATACTCGTATAGTTTGTGGTGTGGGTCTGGTGTCCCCACCAACTCTCCCGGGATTAGAGAAACTCGACCCCGTTAAGTGTAGTACTGGCCGACTCTAATAGTATTCCCAAAGATCTGGGTCAAGCTGCTACAAAGTATCTCTAGTAATCTAAGTGGAATCTGAGTTAGGTCGACCCACCCAACGATTAGAAACCGTTGAACCTCACCATTCCTGTTAAAAACAACTTGTTCATCCAGAATAGCATCAATATTATCCTTTTTTGCTGATGTCAAGGTGAAAGGGATAGAGGTTTCAATAGGATAATCAGAAGGGGAGTTAAGTGGTATGTCAAATGGATCATCTGGAATAGGAAGTGGTTTGTGGTATGCAACTAGATCCTCAATATTAAATGTAGAGCTAATTCCAAAATCATGTGGTAAATCAAGAACATAAGCATTTGGACCAACCCGTTGTAGCACTTTGAAAGGTCCAGCACTACGTGCATGTAATTTTCGATTAGCTCCCGAAGGAAACCGCTCGGGTCTAATCCGTATCATAACATAGTCTCTCATATTAAACTCATTATGTCGTCTGTGTAAATCAGCTTGAAGTTTATATTGCGCATTACTTGCTTGAATCTGTTTTGTGATCTCAATATGCAAATCCTGAATTCTATGTGCAAAAGACTTGGCTGACTCAAACACTCTAGCATGAAGGGACATGGGAAGAAGGTCTAAAGGTTTCTTAGGCTTGTAACCATGTACAACTTCGAAGGGACTCATGCCTATTGACCTATTGATAGAGTTATTATAGGCAAACTGGGTCGTAGGAAGAATCAGATCCCAATTCCGATTATGATCACTCACTAGACACCTCAAAAGGTTGCCCAAACTCCTGTTAACCACCTCAGTTTGACCATCATTTTGGGGGTGGTAAGCAGTAGAAAAATTCAATTTGGTTCCCACCATATGCCAAAGGGTTTTCCAGAAATAACTTGTGAATCTAACATCCCTATCCGAAACTATGGTTTGGGGAAGACCATACAACTTGACAATCCATCAAAATAGAGTTTTGCAACTTTGGAAGCATCTATGGTCTTAGTACAAGGAATAAAATGGGCCATCTTAGAAAAGCGGTCGACAACCATAAAAATAGAATCCTGTTTCTTTGCAGTACGTGGAAGCCCAAGCACAAAATCCATGCTCACATCTTGCCAAGGGCAAGTAGGAACGGGCAATGGGGTGTAAAGACCAGTATTTTATTTTCTGTGCTTAGCTAGTTGGCAAGTTCGACATTGACCTACCAATTTAGCGACATCTCTTTTCAAACTAGACCAAAAAAACTAGCGTTCCACTTCTTCGATGGTTTTATTCCTTCCAAAATGTCTTGAGAGACCTCCAGCATGAATCTCCCATATAAAAAAATCACGCACTGATGTTTTCGGGATACAAAGCTTATTATCCCGAAATAAGTATCCATCTTGGAGGTGATAACCATTTATAACACGGTGATTCTCATCCTTCAATGTCAAGTATATTTCTCCAAATTCTGATCAAGATTCATACTCCTCTTTAAGTCTCTCAAATCATGTGACTTCAACACTCATTACAGATAACAGCGTTACCTGACGACTCAAAGCATCTGCAGCTTTATTCTCTATTCCAGATTTATGTTTCAAAACAAATGAGTATGCTTGCATATATTCAACCCAATGACCATACTTATGATTAAGCTTCTTTTGGGAGTTAAGATAGCGGAGGGCTTCATGGTCGGAGTAAAGAACAAACTCCTGTAGTAACAAGTAATGACGCCAATAACGCAAGGCCTGAACCACCGCATAAAACTCCTTATCATAAGTTGAGTACTTTTGTTTTACCTCACTAAGTTTCTCATTAAAGTAGGCAACAGGGTGACGTTCCTGACTAAGTACTCTACCTATATCGACTCCCGAAGAATCACATTCTACTTCAAACACTTTAGTAAAATCAGGTAGCCGCATTACTGAGGCCTCCGTCATTTTCTTCTTAACCTTCTCAAATGCCCTATTAGCTCCTTTACTCCACCTAAACTCACCTTGTTTCAAATAATCTGTAATAGGCGACATGATGGTGCTAAATCCCTTAATAAAACGACGATAGAAAGTCGCAAGCCCATGAAAACTATGAATCTCATGAATAGTCTTAGGTTCAGGCCAATCTACTATCGCTTGGACTTTCTGGGGGTCAACAGAGACTCCTTTCCATGACACTATAAACCCTAAAAAGACCACTTGCTCTGTAAAGAAGGAACACTTTTTGACATTTGCAAACAAACTTGCCTTTCTTAGGGTGGTACAAACTTGAATAAGATGATCGAAATGCTCTTTCTTGGTTTTGCTATAAATAAGAATATCATCAAAGTATACCACTAAGAACTTTCCTATAAATGGCCGAAGCACTTGTGTCATTACTCTCATAAAAGTGCTTGGTGCATTGGAAAGGCCAAAGGGCATGACTAGCCATTCATATAAACCATCCTTAGTCTTAAATGCTGTCTTCCACTCATCTCCCAAACGGATCCTTATTTGATGATATCCACTCTTCAAGTCAACCTTAGAGAAGATCTGGGCTCTTGCCATCATATCTAACATGTCATCCAATCGAGGAATTGGAAAACGATACTTGAATGTAATTCTATTGATGGCTCGACTGTCGACACACATTCTCCATGATCCATCTTTCTTGGGTGTTAACAGTGCAGGTACTGCACAAGGGCTCAAACTCTCTCGTATAAATCTCTTTTGTAATAAGTCACATACTTGCCTTTGCAATTCAGCATGTTCACTCGGGTTCATCCTATAGTGAGGCAAGTTTAGTAATGTAGCCCTAGGGACAAAATCTATGGCGTGTTGAACATCACATATAGGGGGTAAAGCATTAGGTAGTTCAAAAGGGAAAAAATCTAGAAATTCTCTCAACACTTCTCTTACCTCTTCAGGTGGCTCCTCTAAAAATTCTTCTACAGTCTCCTTAGCCACTACAGCAAACACAACAGACTTCTCACAAATCTCTTTATCAAACTCCTTAGGACTTATTATGTTAAGCCCTCCATCTTTCACTTTATTCTTCTTCTGACTATTATCATTAGACCTTGGAGGTAATCCAATAAGTTGGATTTTTTTACCTTGAAAAGTGAATGAACAAGAATTTGATTGTCCAAAGATTGTAACGTCTAAATCATATAACCAAGGCCTACCCAAAATGACGTGTCCTACATCCATGGGAATGACATCACACCAAATTTCATCATGATAGTAAAAAATCATAATGGAAAAAAGACATCTCTCTTTGACCGCTATAGATGTATCATTAACCCAAGATACATTATAGGGTTTAGGATGTGGAACAGACTTTAAGCCTAAGCGGGATACACTACCCGAGAAAACTGCATTGATACAACTACCACTGTCTATGATGATCTTACACCCTTTATCTCCACATTTAATGTAAGTGTAAAAAATAGCAGTCCTTCTCCAATCCTCAGTTCCTTTAGGTTGTGTTAAAGCACA
>Ga0325410_1008098_pt1 | contig 11403 bp, 3 predicted proteins | sample PopdelMetagenome_16_FD_206182 | JGI IMG/M metagenome (GOLD analysis project Ga0325410, IMG submission 206182) | Populus deltoides microbial communities from Bellville, Georgia, United States - Xylem-PdIQD-R3 | ecosystem: Host-associated > Plants > Phyllosphere > Stem > Wood/Secondary xylem... | reverse complement strand
GAAAAAATAAAAATAAAAAGAATAAGAACTAAAATTGATAAAAAAAAATAAAATTATATCAAATTTAAAGGAATGAATTGAAAAAAAATAAAAAAATTCAAAACAAAATATACAGTAATCAAAAGATGAACGATTAAATTTAATATAACCAATAAAAAATAAAATATTTTAAATTGTTTTTCATCTTCTAAGAATATATATTCCGTTCAAATTATAAGAAAAATGTATACAAGCTAAATTTATATTTGATTATAAAATATTTTTTGTTAATTATTTTTTTTAATAATTATAAACATAAAAAATAATTTTAAGAAAAGGTCTAATTGTTTGTTGTGCCCATCAGGACAAGGGCAAATGGATTGTTGATGACTGGCTCCCATGGACTGACAAGCAGAAAAATATTGTGATGCTCATTAATGTAATTGAGCCATTAAATCAGTTATAAGAAGTAAAATAGTTAATTTTTTTGGATTTGTTGACTTGAATTAATGATTTTTTAAATTTGTTGACATGGATTAATGACATGATATATTAATTAATAGTTAATTTATAAAATAATGTTCTATAAAAATTTTGTACTTATTAATGGGCCAGAGCTTACTCCCATGTTAGCCATTTTTTGTTCAGGGAAAGATGAATATTGTAGAAAATAAATTTTTTTTAATTTTATTGTTGTAAAATCCCTTAAAAGAATTTATTAAATTATTTTAAAAATTCATATTCTCAAAACCCATAAATTAGTTCATTCATTAAATTTATAATAAACACATTTATTTTAAAACTAAATTTCTTCATTAGATAAAATGAAATCGAAAAAAGCATGATCTATTTATTATCAATTCATTATTAACACGTGTTTTTTATATTATTAATAAAATTGATGAAAATATAACAAATTCATAATTTATATCCATTTTTATAAAAAAATACAAGTCTTTAATTATGTTCAACTTTATATCTGTAACAACTACTAATACGAAAATTAAATGAAAACAATCACTTACTTAACGAGCCAAATTAATGTAATTATTTATTTTTGGTAATGATTATAAATGATATTGGTTTTAAATTAATTTTTCAATTAACCTCTTTTTTTTTAATGCAATTTTCAAACCTAAGATGTGATTAATCAAACTTGTTGCATATAAAAATATTGTCTAATTTTGAGAATGTAAATCAAAATTGATTCATATATAAATTGACAATATAATTAGTAGGAGATAATATATTTTATCTTTTATTTTGTATTTCTATAATAATAATCAGGTGGTCATGATTAATATACTTATAAAAAATGATATATGTGTTTACATAATTGAATTATAAAAATAAAATAAATTTTATACGAATAAATAATAACTTTAAAGTTATGAAATAAAACTTTATAATCAAACCATTATTTTCAAAACTAAAAACAATTCTTCTAACAATAATTACAATAATTCGGTATTTTAAGAAAGTGATTATTTCTGTTTGATTTTTCAACAAAATTGATGATTTTTTTTGGATTTTTTGTTAAGGAAAGATGAATATTGTAGTAGTTATCTTTATTAGAAAATATAAAAAAATTTAATATCTTATGGTTGTAAAATCCTTTAAAAACTTTTTTTCTTAAATTATTTTAAAACTTCCTATTCTTAAAACGTGTAAATTATTTGATTCACTAAATTTATAATAAATATATTGCATTGATGCATTTTAACACTAATCTTAAACGAACTTAAAAAAAAAAAAAAAACTCATTTTATCTCTATAAAAAACTGAAATAACCACAGAAGAAGAGAAAAGAAAAAGAAAAATAATTAAAATTGAATACTTTTTTTTTTGTTGATTTTCAATAAACCAACAAACTTGAGCTTCTATATATAAGCCTTTATGGTTTGATTTTTTTTTTTTTGGAAATGTTACATTTTAAACAAATTAATAGCTGAAATAGGTTGACACAAATTTGAAGAATGAGAGATAAATGAAAAAAAAATCCCTGAAAGCACACTGATATACTCAGATTATTTTATCCTTTTAGTATTTTTTTGTTTTAATTTTTTATACTTAATTTATATTTTACAATAAATTATTTAGCCTGTTTTGTGTTTAATAGGACTCTAAATTAAGACATAAAATGTTAAAAAAACTAAATGAAGCGATTCTAGCATAATTTGAAGTGAAGGACTAGAAAAAGAATATTAGTACAAATCATTAGAGCTTAGAAGTATAAATTCTAATTGCTTTAGAAATCCAACTTGAACAAAAATTTCTAGTCGCATTAAGATTGGTAAGAGTAAATTTGTCAGATTAGACCTGTGTACTCTTTGTGTTATCTCTAGAGTTACAAGTGGAATTTTATTATTATTCCAATTGAGATAAAAATTAGACATCTCAGGTTTTTTTCATCCACATGTGTAGGCCAAGTAATTCAACCAATCGAGATATAACAAAATTTATACAGAAATTGACCCGATATGACTTGATTAACTTGATATGAGTTGAAAAGTAATCTGAATGACTGGTAAAAATGTAGGTTGACTAAAAAAAAATTTAAGACAATAATTTTTTTAAAAAATATTGAAACAACAATATATTGGATTGACTCGGGTCACCCGAGTTAATTTGTCAAATTCACAACCTAGATCACAAGACCATGATAACTCAATATCAAACAAATCAAAATAAATTATGAAGCTTCCCAATCAACCCGGTACTAAAAAATGGAATTGACAAAAATTCATTAAAAAAATAAAAAAATGACCTCAATTAACCTTAATTAACCTACCAAACTCGTGACTTAAGTCATGAAATCGAGATACTCTTATAGAAAGTAAATAAAAAAATGACTTGAGTCAATCTGCAAAACTCATAACACAGGTTATGAGATCGAGATAACCCTATAGAAAGCAATTTGAAATAAATTATAAAACTCAATTTCCAATAAACCCATTGTTGAAATAAAAAAAAATCTAAACATATGATACAATAAAATGATCGAGTTTACCAAGGTTAACCCGCAAATCACATGATTCGAGTCATGAGACTGAGATAACCTCCTAAAAAGAAAATTAAAACAAATCATGAAGTCTAATTCATAATCAACCTAATATCGAAGGATGAAATTAAAAAAAAAACTACCAATTAAAAAAGACAAAAATAGCTCAAGTCAAACGGGTTAACTCGTGACTCGTCACTTGAGTCATGAGAGTGAGATACCCTCACAAAAAGCAAAGTAAAATAAATCATGAAACTTAATTTCTAATTAACCAAATGTTCAAGAATGAAATAGAAAAAAAAATCAATTAAAAAAAACTCGAGTAAGCCATATTAACCCGCGACACGGGTCATGGAACTGAGCTAACTACATAAAAAACAAACAATAAAAAATTATGAAGTTTAATTTCTAATAAATCAAATATTGAAAGATAAAATTAGAAAAAAATATAAATTTCCTGAAAAAAAAACCCTAAAGAAAAAAAAAACACTATTGAATAGTAAAAGCATCATCGTTGTAGTGTTTTTTTTTTTTAATGCTAAAGTATGGTTTAAAAATGTTAAGATAAAGTTTTGGTTGAATAAAAAATCACGTGCCCATTTTGTTCCCATTAACATATTAAAAAAAATATCATGCCTCAGGGTGGTTCTTGTCTCTTTGCCTCCGAACCTGATTCCTTCCCGGTGCTTCGTCCCCACTAATAATTTCATAATTTGTCCCTTCAAATGCTGTGACAGAAAGCCGATGTTCTTCATTTTAATGGTGAAAAAAAGACTGAATTGTTCATAACTTAATTTAATAATAATAAAAAAACCTATAAAAAATAACTTTTAAGGTAAAGGTTAGAAAATTTGATTTTATGATTAATTTAGTAATTCTAGTATTTTGAAAAATGTAAAAATCCTAGAATACCTCTTGAAATAATTAAATAAAAATAAAAAAATTAAGTAATTTAATTATACCATTAGAATATGAGATTATTATAATGATCCTTATAAATTTGAGAATGATATTTAAATTCTTATAAAATTATATACGATGGAACTGAGCTCTCATGGCTTTTATATATAATATAATATAATATAATTATTAGCATTATCACAAAATTGATAAATAGAAATAATGATGGCATGTCAATAAATTGCAATGAATTTTACCAACAAAAATATTCTCTCGTATATATCAAGGGAATTGCACGCACAACACGTTTTCTATCATTTTTTTTATAATAATCGTTTTAATAATATAAACAAGGCAAACGAAGCATTATACTCTAATTATAACAAAAATTAAACACTGTACAGAAATTACTATAGATTAAGACTTTTTTTATTATAAATTATAATAGTAGTTTTATTTTTAATTTTTCATCTTTTCACGATACTTTTTTTTTCCCAGTGAATGGGTAGCGTTGATGCCATTAAAAAGACGCGTATAACGCTTCTCAGTAGCCAAATCTGGTCATTTGCCGTCTGATATATATAAAGTCTCAATTATCTTTCAATTCCTTCAACAAAACAGTGGTGTTTTTTTCTTATGAAGAGAAGCAGAATATAATCCAACACGGCGGCTAATAACAGAAATTATTATGACGTTTTCTGATCTAGTCCCTATTTTTCAATTCCTTCAACGAAACCAATTTTCTTTCCAAATTTTAAAATTGTTCTTTAATTAAATCGATAAATTCTTGAAACATTAAATTGGGTCCCTCAAATCAGACCTGCAAACTCAGGTCAGAATTCTTCTTGCGGCATGATTCTCTGCTTTCATGTTAGACATTCAAACGGGAATATCTTGAGCTTCTGATATTGGAATTAGATGATTCAAGACACCAAATTCATCTACACATACAGGATTATAACTCTCATGAAGGATTCAAAGTGAGATAAATTTGTTTTGAAGAACAGAATCTGACCGTAATCTGGTTGGTCACAAAGGTCTCTTGATCTGATTTGAAAACTGACAATGCTGAGCATCCCAATCTGACTGAGAGTCTGACATAAAAACAGTAGGTCCTAGGACCCAATAAAGGTGCAGATCAACTCTTTAACATGTCATGAATGATAGCGTATAGCTGGAATAGCCGAATATTGCACAAAGTCAAGTCAGAATCAAAACCTAAGTTGGAACAAAGTTGGTATAACAAGCAGAATTGCGACAGCAGTAGAATCGGTTTCTTTAGTGCAAATTCTAAGTGATTTATCCAAACTTAAAGACTAGATAAAGAAGGGACGAGTTTAGCATCACAAAGAATCCTAATTAATCTAAGAATCCTGATGATTTTGGCAATGAAGGGGAAGGATAAAGAGAGCAGAAAACAGCTGAAACAGGGATCGAAAAACATTTCTTTCATCTCTGTTTTTGTCAATCTTCCAGCAACCATGAGTGAAACTCCTGCATTCGGTTCAAAAGAGGTACACATCATCTCCAGCACGTAGGGCCCCAAAATGAGTAAGAACATAAGTTATGGGACTGGGATACTCTCATAGAAAGTATACAAAAAACAAAACCTGGGTTAATTTGCCAAACTCGTGACATTGGACACGAGACTAGGATAACTCCATAAAAAGCAATTTAAAACAAATTATAAAGCTCAATTTCTAATAAACTCATTGTAGAAATTATAAAAAAAAATAATCTAAAAATATGACACAATAAAATGACCGAGTTTACTTAGGTTAACCCGCAAACCTATGACCTGAGTCATGAGACTGAGATAATCTCCTAAAAAGCAAATTAAAACAAATTATGAAGTCTAATTCTTAATCAACTCAATGTTGAAGGATGAAATTGAAAAAAATATCAATTAAAAAAGACAAAAATAACTCGATTCAAATGGGTTAACTCGTGACCCGTCACTTAAGTTATGAGATCGAGATACCCTTATAAAAAACAAAACAAAATAAATTATGAAACCTAATTCCTGATTAACCCAATGCATGTTAAGGATTAGATTGAAAAAAAAAACCAACTAAAAAACAAAAAAAACTCGAGTAAACCACGTTAACCTACGACACGGGACATGAAACCAAGCTAGCCATATATAAAATAAATCATGATAAATTATGAAATCTAATTTTTAATAAATAAAAAATTTAAAGGATAAAATTAGAGAAATAAATATAGATATAAAAAAAACACTATTAAATAGTAAAAGTACCATCGTTTTAGTGTTTTTATTTTATTTTATATTTTAATGCTAAAGTATGGCTTAAGAATGTTAAGATAAAGTTTTGGTTGAATAAAATATCACGTGCCCATTTTGGTCCCATCAACAAATTAAAAAAACTATCAGGGCCGAAGGTGGTTCTGTCTCTTCGCTTTTCTTTTCTTTCTCCGTAGCTGATTCCTTTTCGGTGCTTTGTTCCCACAAATAATTTCATATTCTGTTCCTTCAAATGCTGTGACGGAAAGGTGGTGTACTTTAACTGAATGTTAACTCATTATGGTAAATTTCCAGAATCTTGAACTTAGATAGAAAAATATCTTTTTAAAAAAACTCATTATTTAATATTATGGTCACTATGAATCTTAACTGATCAATAAAGATTTTATGGACCGAAATTGGTTACACAAAAGGAAAAATATTATCACTATTTAAGCATTCTACCTGAGGCAGGCTGCATTGCTAGTTTTGCCATAAATTACTAAGAGTTTGTCGGATTATGCTACAATGGTCTGCCTATAATATTTATGACTCTGGCGCCAGTGAAAATTTAACTACGAATACTTTCAACTCTGACGTTAATAAATATTATGTGGCAAAAAAACATATGGTATTATTCTTGGCTCTAACATTAGTGAATAAACCAGTAAAATAAATTTAAATCAAAGCATACATATTTTTTTATTTTTTTGAGAAAAAAATGTATCATATACCGGATTTGCTTTCACAGTAAAAATTCACAAATCAGTTATACAGTGTGTCGCACGTGTGCGGCATCATGGCGATGCCTCCACTCTTGTATGGTATCTGGAAAATCAGGAAATGAGGTAGACAAGGAATTCTTGTCTTTCATTAGTAGAAAGACGGAATAGAAGTTGCCACTTAGTTTTATGTTACTAGAAACTCTAACTAGTCTTAGAGATCGGGCACGAGAATTGGTTGCGTAAAGGGAAGGTATTAACACCCCAAATACACCTTACCAAGTTAAGCTGCATTGTTTAATTATCTGATTAAATTAAGGTATTGTCATATTTTCTAATTATTGATCTATCTAAGAATTAAGAAAAGTCCTCTTCAGTATGAAGATCCTTTTCTTATAAGGTAAAACCTTACCATTCTAATATCAACAAAAAGAAGAGCTAACTCTTATTTAATATTAGAAATACATCTTACTTATAAGTTCGTGATCCCATATATTAAAATAAAACAAAAATATTATTTAGTATTTTTGAAATATTGGCCTTGTTCTTATAGCTTTAATAAACTGGTTATTAAAGTAAAAAATGCATGCTAATATGTATTTTTTATTTTTTTTGTTGTATGAAAATACAATATGAATTTTTTTTTTTTTACTTTTGAGAGACTTAGTCATATGCATGAAAACAAGATTTGTTTTTTGTTTTATAATTTTTTTGCATGAAATATTGGTCGAGAATTTTAATACCGAATTTGTATCTTTATAGTATAAAAATACAAACCGATATTAATCAAAATTGATAGAAAAACTTTTGGGAAAATCACATATTTTTGAAAGGATTTTTGGAATTTTTTTAATTAATATACAAATATTATATTACATAATATAATATTATTATATTATATTATGGTTCTTTTTTTTTTCTTTCTTCCTTCTTCCCTTCCCTTCCTCTATTCTCCCCTATTTTTTTCTTTTTTGTTTATGTTTTTTGTTCTTTTCTCTCTTTTTTCCGTGTGTTTCTTTTTTTTTCCTGTTTTTCACCTCTCCCCTCTTTCTCTCTCTTTCGTTCGTCTATGTTTTTCACCCAAAATTTATCTACCTTTTTTCCCCTAATCTTCTCTATCTTTCCTCTCTTTTTCTGATTTTCTCCCCCTTCTTTTCTCTTTATTCTTCTGGTTTTTATAAGGGTTGGGGGAGAGGGAGCTACCCTACCCTATCCAGTCATGGGGACAAGGTAAGGTGATGGGGCGACCTCTGTGTAGCCTCACCATAGCCGCTCGTAGGGCATGGCTCCCCTCCGTCTTTCATCATAGTGGTAGGCCATGAAGGAATGTGGATTATGTCAGGTTTTTTTGGGAAAGTGGGAGGGAGGGAGGGAGGGGAACAAATGCTAGAAAGGCGGGAAAGAAAAACCTTCTTCCCCTGCCTTTGCGTGTCAAGGGAAGAAGAAGATATACAGTGCCATTCAAAACGACACTTTTTAGGGTTTTTTTCATTCATTCATCATATTTTTTTGTTATTCATTTATTATATTTTTTTAAATTAAAAAATTGAATTATGACAATTACTATAATGATCCTTATGAATATGACAATGACATTTAAACTCTTATGAAATTACTGAACTATTCTCTTAATAACTATGTTGTTTAGGATTAAAATAATAATTTTATTGTACAAAATAAAACGTTAAACTAAGCTCTTTTAGCTTTATATATAATATAATAATACAAATAATTATTAACTTTTATCATATTAACTCAAAACGACACCATTTAGGTTTTTTTTTTCATTCATTCATCATACTTTTTGGTTATTCATTTATTATATTTTTTTTAAATTAAAAAATTGAGTTATGACAATTACTATAATGATCCTTATGAATATGAAAATGACATTTAAACTCTTATAAAATTACTGAACAATTCTCTTAGTAGCTATGTTGTTTAGCATTAAAATAAAAATCTTATTGTATAAAATAAAACGTGAAACTGAGTTCTTTTAGCTTTATACAAGACTGCACCATCACAGTAAAAACTAAATGGTGGGGGTAAAACATTGTGGATGTAGAGTGAGATCACCGTGGACTCAAATGGTGTTTTCCCACCCTTTGTTTTTTTATCTGCTTTAATTGACATGAAAAGGAGATAAAAAGAAAGAAGAAAGGTTTTAAGATGATTCCCTCTAGGCATGGTTGATAGAAGATGATAAAAAAATAATGTGCAGTTGTCTGCATAGGTTCAAGGCTTAATTGTGAGTTTGGGCTGTAGCTAAATTCAGTTTGGAGCAAGGAGATTATTGTCAAGAAAAAATGTTTGCTCATGTTTGAAGCGATTTGGTTTGGGTGTCATATTTTAGATTTTTTTTTTGTATAAAAAAATAAAAATAAAAAACTAAAATCTAAGAATTTTAGGTCTTTTTGCAAAACTATACCCAAGAGTTTTGGGTTTAGCTGCAATCCTTAACCCAAGAGTAATATTTATAATATTAATAATAATATTATTAAACTTGCATGACTCAAGTTTAAGTGAGTTTGGCTGCAACACCAGACCCAAGAACCTTAAAATGTGATAATAAAATAGAAAAAAATTTAATATTACAGAATGAAATTAAACAGAAAAAAAAGAGTACTTGAAAAAAAAAATAACAAAGCAAAGCACTATTTCAATGAATAGTACTTTGCGAGGAGGGGCACAACAAAATCTCCTCATGAGATCATAATAATCTAATGAAAAGTAAAGAAAACAAATCTTAAATTTTAATTCTTAATTAAATTGATATTAAAATATGAAATTAGAAGAAAAAAATTACTTAAGAAAAAGAAAAAAATTTAAATCAATTGGGTTAAGTTTAACCCGCCAAACCAGGTTAACCTGTTAAACTTGAGATCTATGTCATGAGCGTGTTATTACTAAATAGAAAAAAAATTTAATATTAACAAACCCAATTAAACAAAAAAATATAAATAAAAGAAAATCAAAGAAAACAACAACAAAAAAAAAAAAAAAAAACCTATAACTAAAAGGTATCTACCTTTCACTGTGGATTTGCACAGTTCAATCCACAGTGAAAGGTTGATTTCTTTTGGTTATAATTACAATATTAAAAGATGAAGTTAGAAGAAAAAACACTAATGAAGAAAAAAATATATGAATTAACTTGGTTAACCCGTCAAATCAGATTAACCCATCAAACTTGAAATTCGTGTCATGAGAGTGTAATAACTAAATAGAAATAAATTTCATATTCATGAACTAAATTAAAAAAAAACATTAATGAAAAAGAAAAAAACACAGGAAAAAAACCTATATGAAGAAAAAAACTAATGAAGAAAAGAAAAAAAAATCTAAATTAACTGGGTTAATCCGTCAAATCTGAGATTCGTGTCATGAAAGTCCGATAACTAAATAGAAAGAAATTTAATACCAACAAACTAAATTAAAAAATAATTAATTAAAAAGGGAAAAACAAAGAAGAAAAAACCTATACGAAGAAAAAAACTAATAAAAAAAAGAAAAAAAATCTGAATTAACTGAGCTAACCCGTCAAACCTGAGATCCGTTTCATGAAAGTCTTATGACTAAATAGAAAAAAATTTAATATTAACAAATGAAATTAAAATAAAAAAATTTAATTAAAAACAAAAACAAAACAAAACGCATCAGCTTTTTTATTATGGACTGCACTGTGCAGTCCACAGTCAAAGGCATAAAAAAAGCAAAAAAAAAAACTAAAAGTATCAGCTGATAACTAAATAAATAAGAATTTAACATTAACAAATTAAATTAAAAAAAATCATTAAAAGAAAAAATTAAAAAAAAAACTTGAAAAGCATAAAAAATGAAAAAAATATAAAAACGGGAAAAAATAAAAAATGAAAAAAAAAGACAACTCAGCCTTTGCAATGTAGACTGCACTGTGTAGTCCAAAACTAGCTCAACCCGTCAAACCCGGGATACATATCATAAAAGTCTGATATCTAAATAGAAAGAAATTCAACATTAACAAACTAAACTAAATGAAAAAAATTAATTAAAATGAAAAAAAAAAGAAAAATAAATAAATAAATTATAGATTAACTTGTCAAATCAGGTTAACTCGTCAAACCCGGGATCCGTGTTATAAAAGTCTGAGAATTAAAAAACAAATTAACATTAAAAAACTAAATTAAACAAAAAAAAATTCATTAAAAAAAACAAAAAAAAAAACTCCAAAGACATTAAAAATGAATAATTAAAAATTAAAAAAAATGCCCAGCAAAAAAACAAAAAAATTAAAGGTATTAGTGTTTTACTGTGTAGTTTACAGTAAAATACTGATGATATGTTTTAAAATAGTTATAATTATAATTATATAATAATACAAATAATTATTAACTTTTATCCCAACACACACACTCTATAAAGCTGGTAGCCTTTGACTCAGCTGGTATAATGTATTGTTCAAAAATGAATAATAAGTTGAAGCTGATGGGCTTGATTCCTTTTTTCCTCTTAATGGTTTTCGTGCTGCCAGCTTCGGCAGCATACAAGTTCACCAACCCAAGAATCGTATTGCCTGT
>Ga0325410_1008095_pt1 | contig 11405 bp, 10 predicted proteins | sample PopdelMetagenome_16_FD_206182 | JGI IMG/M metagenome (GOLD analysis project Ga0325410, IMG submission 206182) | Populus deltoides microbial communities from Bellville, Georgia, United States - Xylem-PdIQD-R3 | ecosystem: Host-associated > Plants > Phyllosphere > Stem > Wood/Secondary xylem... | reverse complement strand
GGAAACCAGAATGTTTGATTCTGATTTTGTGATCAGCAGTGATTTCTTTCCTAGTTAGAGGATGGTGTGGCTCTTTTCTTTCCTTCCATAGGGCTAGCTGCTCCCTTTGAAATGAGGCAACAAAAACATGGTTTTCAGCTCCAAAAATCAGGCGTGATGAAAAAGGAAAACAACAGAGAAAAAAAGGAAAGAAATCAGATGGAGGGTGCAGCTGCAAAGTCTTATTTTCCTTATTCGGTGTGGTAAAAATTCTGTCATTTATGATGATCCAGCCTCCCCTCTCCAGCTTTCAATGTCCTTCTTCAATTCAATCCCTCAATTTAGCACCTTTCGATTCAGTCCTTGGTCCAAAAAAAATCCTTCGAATCAGTCCCCGCGAACTTGGGCAAAAATCCTTCTTGCGGTCAGGAATCCCTGCTTTCAACACTAGATATTCAAACGGGAATATCTTGAGCTTTTGATATTGAAATCAAGCGATTCAAAAAGCCTAAATTCATCTACGTGTCCCAGAATACAACTTTGATGAAGGATTCAAAGTGAGATAAATTCGTTTTGAATAACAGAATTGCAACCAAACTCGGCTGGAAACCTTCTCACGACAAGATTCTATGTTTTCACGCTAGATTTCAAACAAGAATATCTTGAGTTTCTGATAAAAAAAGAATGAATTTGGCATTATGAAGAATTCTGATTAATCTAAGAAAACCTGACGATTTTGGCATAAAGAGGAAGGATAAAGAGAGCAGAAAACAACTCAAACAGGGTTTCAAAAAAAATTTTCTTTCATCTGTTTTTGTCAATCTTCCAGCAAACATGGGGTCCAAAAATGAGTAACAACACTAGTGAAAGCAAGACTTTTGAGCAACATTTCCTAGACAAAAAAGAAGTCATTTCCTCTGCTTGACCATAATAAGATGAAACTTAATCCTTTCAAATATGTCTTTACCATCAAATGAGGAAAGTTTTTGGGTTTTCTAGTAAGTAACAAGGGAATCGAGACTAACCTAGAAAAGAATAATGATATTGTGATATTTTGAGCAGTGTGCGCTCTATTCCAATGATGTGTTATTGCACTTGAAGCCATGCCTGCTTGCCTGGTAGACCAGGTTAACCTCAATGCCATTGTTCTTTTATGCTTCTCTACAGTGGGAAGAAAGGATTAGAGCATATGATAGGCTTAGATAACCATCTTTGGTTTACCAATGGAAGGATGAAACAAAAACTGCTTCGATATTCTTTCAGAGAGTTTTGGCAATATTGTTGGCTATGACACAACATGTGTTAGCCAGGGATCTATATCTAGTATAAGGGTCCTTATTAGCCCCATAAAGTTGGAACCTTTGCATGACCAACTTATCCTTAAGCTTGATGAAATACAGATTAAGGTCACGTTGAAAGAGATAAAGGGTGAGTTCATTCCTTCCATCACAATAGTCAAACACTTTATGGATGTCTCGCTGTATATAGAATATGTGATCTTTGATGAAGAAGAAGAGGAAGGTGATCGGAAAACTGATTTTGCATCATCAACCACCAGGGTTACAAGACAAAAGGTTGAGTTTGAATTCGATTTTAATTCTGCGCTGGGCAGCTAAAATCAGCTTGACATTATATGCTGCAGGCCAGCCATACCACTTTTGTACTTTTTTTTCTAGAAATTACAGCATTATACAGGCATACAGCTTTATGTGATGAGCTTATCTACGACACTGGTAACCATTTGGCCCTGGTGCTATATGATTATGATGAGGTGGCTATAGCTGCTTGTATAGATGTGGACATGTCACTAGCCGTTTCTTTTATTGAGGGTGATGAGCTGGAAAAAAAAAGGCTCTAATAGTGAAGAGTTGAAGAAGATAGGCCGAAAAAACATAAGAAGACTTCAAGTATGGGCTGGTTAACAAGTTTTAACTCAAACATTGGGCCATCATTTGCAAATTTCATTACCCCCATTATTGATTTAAGTTATTTATATGATCTGGAATTGAAAAACAGGAAAACTCAAAGAAAGAAAGTTAAGATATTTACACGCAAAGCATCCTCTCTTAAGATAAGAAACCATATAAAGTGAAAAGTTAAGGCTCTAAGCAAGCCGAGATAGGGGTTATTGATAATTTAGTTTCTGGTAATGTAATTATGAATGGAAATGTTATTATTCGATCTAGTTAAGATTAAAGAGATAGTCTTTTGTATAATTGTGATGATAATTGATAAACCAACCATCCCTTTGTATTTATACCTTTAGGGTTGTATACAATACAATGGTGGAATGTGCTCCACATGATAACTATCCTATATATAATGTATTTACATATATGTGGACTCTTTCCTTAATACACCCCGTCAAGCTGAAGGTGGAGATTCCACCCGAAGCTTGGATCTAAAATAAGCAAAAGAGACTGGAGGGAGAGGCTTGGTAAGAACATCCGCAAGTTGATCATTTGACAAGATGAACCGTACCTGAATTTCTCTCTTAGCAACACGATCACGGACAAAATGATAATCAACTTCAACATGTTTAGTACGAGCGTGGAACACCGGATTGGCAAATAAGAAAGTGGCCCTAAGTTATCACACCATAACCTAGTCGTGGACGAAGTGGAAATCCGAAGTTCTACCAATAAAGAACGAATCCATAAAATTTCAGCAGTACCATCAGCCAAGGCTTTGTATTCTGCTTCTGTAGAGGATCTAGCAACAGTGCGTTGTTTCCCGGATTTCCATGAGATAGGTGTAGAACCAAGGTATACAAGATAACCACCTGTTGATTTTCGATCGTCAATACTACCTGTCCAATCAGCATCTGTGAAACCATGAAGAGTCAAAAGAGAGTCTCGAGTAATGTGCAGACCATAGGTTGCTGTAGCCTGCAGGTAACGAAGGATGCGTTTAACAGCAGCCCAATGATCATCAGTAGGGGCATGCATAAATTGACATACTTTGTTGACTGCATAGCAGATATCAGGTCGAGTGAAAGTAAGATATTGCAGTGCTCCAACAATCTGTCGATACCGTGTCGGATCAGAATGAGGAGTACTAGGCACAATTCCTAGTTTAGAGGAGGTAGACAAAGGAGTATTAACCGGTTTGCAGGAAGCCATACCTGCTCGTTGGATAATATCGAGTGCATACTTGTGTTGACTTAACAAGATACCCATAGCTGTAGATTTAACTTCAATGCCCAAGAAGAAATGAACAGAACCCAAATCTCGAAGCTTGAATTCTATTTGCAGTAAAGTAATCAGTCTATGAAGCAAGGCTGAGTTACTCCCGGTCAGTAAAATATCATCCACATACACAAGTAGATAAATCATGGCACCATTGAGAGAGAGAATAAACAGAGAAGTGTCAACCTTGGATGCTTGAAATCCAATGGAAATGAGAAACTCGCTCAACCTGTTGTACCAAGCTCGAGGTGCTTGTTTCAAGCCATATAAAGATTTATGAAGATGACACACATGAGATGACATAACAGAATTAGCAAACCCCAGTGGTTGTGCCATGTATACCTCCTCTTGAAGAATGCCATTCAAGAAAGCATTATGAACATCCAACTGGTGAATATTCCAACCATATGAGACAGCAATAGTGAGCACAAGACGTACCGTTGTAGGCTTAACCACTGGGCTAAACGTCTCCAAATAATCAATCCCCTCTTGTTGAGAAAAGCCACGGGCAACCAACCGTGCTTTATATCGGTCAATCCGACCATCGGCATGGCGTTTAATCTTGTAAACCCACCTACTACCAATCACATTCATAGACGGATGAGACGGCACCAATGACCAAGTATGATTAGAGTGAAGTGCCTGGATTTCCTCCTGCATGGCATTATACCAAACCAAATACCTGTTGGCATCCTTAAAAGACAACGGCTCCTATTGAGGTAACGTTGCAACCCGTGAGGGAGTTGCAACACTGAAGATAACATCCTTTGGGGGACGTGGTCGAAGCACCATAGGATGGAGGCGGGCTGGCTGGGAGGAGTTGGTATCAACACTGGCCGGTATTTGCTTAAGCTGGAATTTTGACGAATCAACACATAGATTAATTCTATCAGAGGAATCAGAGGAAGAACCTGATGAGGAGCTCAATATATGTGCAGGCCGTGGGGTAGAACCAGCTGTAGAATCTGCTGGAGTCACCGCCAGAACAGGGGAACCAGCAGGAGAAGAACCAGGGGAGTTGGCAGGAGCGATCTGAACCTGTACTGCATGCGAGGGTGGCGAATCTGAACCTGTACCTACAGCATGATCATGATAATAACATGCAGATAATGGTAAGGGAGCCAAATGAGATGTAGGTGGTGAGGGGGGTAACGGTGGAAGGGCTGAAGATGGTGGCTTTGGATGATATAAAGTAACCGGTATAGTGGCGGTAGTAGGATTTGTAGGTGGCACTGCAATCTGTTCAGATTTACCAAGAGGGAAAACATGTTCATGAAACTGGACATGACGAGCAAGATAAATACGTTTGGAGGTCAAGTCAAGACATCGATAACCTAAATGAGAGTTACTATATCCTAGAAAAACACAAGCAGATGACCGAAAATCTAACTTATGAGTATTGTATGGACGGAGGAATGGAAAACAAAGACACCCAAACGTACGAAGAAAAGCATAATCAGGAGATGATTTTAAAAGACATTCGAAAGGACTCTTATAATTAAGAACTGGAGTTGGCATGCGATTAATCAAGTAAACAGAGCTTTCAAAGGCATAACTCCAATATTTAAGAGGAGCGTGACATTGCCCAAGAAGGGTAAGTCCAGTTTCGACAATATGTCTATGACGACGTTCAACCATGCCATTTTGTTCATGGGTGTGCGGGCAGATCACACGGTGATGAATACCTATTGTTTTAAAATATGTATTGAGTTTTCGGTATTCACCCCCCCAATCTTTTTGAACAGATTTTATTTTTAAAGAAAATTGACGCTCAACGAGCGCTTGAAACTGATGAAAAATATTAAAAACATCAGACTTAGCAACCATCGGATAAAACCAGATAAACTTTGTATGGGCATCCACAAAAATAACAAAATAGCGAAAACCATCTGATGACAACATAGGAGAGGGACCCCAAACATCACTAAAAATTAAATCAAGAGGAGCTAGAGTTTGATGACCCGTAGTTTTTAGAGTCAGACGACACGACTTGCCCAGAGGAGACGCAGGACAATTAAAATTAAAACATTTTGTCGTACATGACACTTTTTTATTGTTCACCAACAAATGCAAAATGCATGGGCTTGGATGCCCAAGTCGACGATGCCATATATCAGCGGAAGTAGAGAGACATGTAGATGAGAAAGCCTGAGGCAATGACATGGCAGACGACTCGGACAGAACATATAGACCATCTTTACTCTGACCGGAAAGAAGCACTTCCTTTGTCATGAGGTCCTTAATATAAAATAAACAGGAATGAAATTCAAAAAAAACGTTATTCTCAAGGCAAAATTTTTGAACAGATAGTAGAGGTTTTTTAATGGCAGGAACATGTAAAATATTGGATAAAGTAAATGTGCGTTTTGGGGAATGAATTTTTGAGTGAGCAATATTGGAAATAACAAGGCCCTTACCATCACCAACATGCAGATAATCATTACCAAGGTAAGGTTCTGAACTCGTCATACTAGCAATGTCTGGCGTTACATGATGATTTGCACCCGTATCAAGAAACCATGTGACAAGAGATGTTGCAGGAGCAGTATTAAATGCGAGATTGGCATTGGCTTGGAGAGGATGATTAGCCAATTGAGAGCACTGTTGGGCAGTATGCCCATATTCATAACACAGCTGACATTTTACACTACGATTATACCCACCAAAGTGATTTCCTTGCTGCCCAAATTGTCCTGCTGGCCGAGAGGGAGATCCTGAAAACTGTCATGAGGAGAATCGGTGTCCCTGTTGCCCAAATTGTTGACCTGAGATATAATTGTTGTTTCCATTATTTCCATGATAAGCATTGTTGCGATTATTATTATTTCTCCAGCCCCCACGAAACCTGCCTCGTCTAGCATTATTGAAGCCCGAGTGATTTTGCACAAAGAAAGCAGCTGGTTGCTGCGATGGGGTTGGTAACAGAGGTGCTGTTACTGCTGGTTGGAGAGCAGCTTTGTGGAGAAATTCATGTGTAAGTAGACTGCTGTGGAGATCAGTGTAGGAGATGGGATCAGCCTTGGTAGACAAACTGGTGACAAGATCTTTAAATTCACTACGTAACCCCTGAAACACATATAAGTTGAATTCTGCCAAGGAGATTGGTCTGCCAGCCGCAGCAAGGTCATCAAACAATGCTTTTGCCTTCTGCAAGTATGTGCTAGCAGAATCATCATGCTGGCGTAGCTCTTGGAAGGAACCGTGAAGTTGCATGATCCTGGAATTTGAAGGAGATGCAAGAGTTGTTTCCAACGTTCTCCAGATATCATGGGAGGTGTTGCAATCCACAACTAAATGCAGAACTTCCACCGAGAGAGAGGATAAGAGGGCACTCATGATTAAGTGATCTTGCTGCTTCCATGTCAAGTATGCAGGATTGACAGAGGATGAAGATACTGCATCAGATTCCAGATGAGAAGGAGGACATGTTGGCCTAAGAGGAATGGCTTCATCTGCATCCTCCAGTATAGAAAGTTGGTATTGGAGAGTTTTAAAGACATTACCTGTTGTGTGTTAGGAAGGGATATGATGGCAGCAGCAGGGGACACACCATAGGTGGCTGTCGGCGCCATAACGGAGAAAGAAGATTGAGGTGCAGATGCAGCAGAATAATGAAGTTCTTGATTGTCCATAGGAAAAAGAAGTTTGGCAGAACACGTTTTCTGATTGCTGGAAGAAATTTGCAGATTACGTTCTTGATATTTGCTGGAAGAAGAGAACCGGATGTAAGGGAGAAGTCTAAAATCAGGTGAAGAAGGCTACTAGGGAAGGAGGCTGCTGGACGATGGAAGGCTGCTGGTTATTTGTTTTGCTCTGATACCAAGTTAAGATTAAAGAGATAGTCTTTTGTATAATTGTGATGATAATTGATAAACCAACCATCCCTTTGTATTTATACCTTTAGGGTTGTATACAATACAATGGTGGAATGTGCTACACATGATAACTATCCTATATATAATGCATTTACATATATGTGGACTCTTTCCTTAATAGATCTGGAAAGGAACTAGCTAGTGAAGACGAGGCAAGTAGTTCACACACTAGATTTTCTCCAAGGGTTGATGATCAAGCATGTGAGCCATTACATACTGACCCTATGGATGAAGCAATTACTTGCTGGGATATGGGAAAAGCTATCTTGCAAATTCATGATGGAAGCCAAATTATAACATAGACACTGCATGGATTTATCCTTTCTATGGGTAGTATGATTATTTGGAATGCCTGTGGTTTAGGGGGTAGAGATAAAAAAAAATGTGTGAGAAATCTTGTTAGAAAGCTTAGTTTGGATTTCTTGGGTGTGTTGGAAATGAAAGTGGAAAATATTAATGACCGTATTATTAATTCAACTTGGGGTCGATATTCTAGAGATTGGTATGCAGTGCCTTCTTTGGGTCTTTCTAGGGGTATTTTATGCATATGGAATCTAGCCTTTTTTATGCTTCTAGTTGTTTAGTTGCTATGAATGAGCGTATTTTACATCTCGAGGGTGTGTTTTCTCGCTCAAATTTGGATTGCTTAGTGTCTTTTGTTTATGCTTTGAATGATGGGTTGCTGAAGAAAGAGTTATGGGATTATGTTCTTAATTTTAAAGACATTGTTCGCAAATCATAGTGTCTTACATGTGAAATCAATGAAACTATATTCCCCTCAGATAGAAAAGGTGGCTCTCGAATCTTATATTCTATGAAAAGCTTTAAGAATTGCATTGACTATTGCGATCTTGTTGAACTGCCTTTAAACAGGAAGAAGTTTACTTGGTCTAGAGGTAATGCAGCAAACCGTATTGATAGAATATTTATGTTGATTGATTGGCTTCAGCTTTTCCCATCTTTTACTCTATATAGGCTTCCAAAGTATTCTTTAGATCATAGACCGATTCATCTGTTATTAAACTCTGCGAACTGGGGTCCAAAGCCTTTCCAGTTCATGAATTATTGGTGGCTCTTATTTGATTTCAAGAAGGTGCTACAGGTCTTCTAGAATGCACCTTTGATTACTAACTTTGGTAAAAATAATGTGGCTTCGACATTGAGGTTATTGAAAGAGAGAGTTGCATGCAGTGAGGTTAAAATGTTGTGGGTAACACTTATAGTAAAATCAAAGCTCTAAAACTTGAAGTGGATTCCCTAGATTCCCAAAAAGAAATCAGAGACTTATGAGTAGATGAATTAAATAGAAACAACACCATTGCCTTTAGTCTTAGAAATTTATACAGAGTGTATTAAGAGTTTGCCTGCCATCAGAAATCAAGAGTTCAGTTGTACAAGTTTGGAGACAGAAATAGTTATTTTTTTCATCTCTCTACGACAACAAGACAAAAAAAGAATCAGATTTTCTCCTTAGATGTTGATGGAACAACTCTGACAAAACCTTCTGATGTGAAGAAAGTCATGTTCAATTTCTTTAGTAAGCTCTATTCTCATGATGGTAGACCTAGAGCCTCTTGTTGTAATCTGGATTTTCTAAAGCTTTAGTCTTTCTCCTTGGCTGCTCTAGAAATTCTGTTCTCAAGACGATGCTACAGGTTGTCATAACCTATTTTTGGGTTCCCGCATAAAAAAAAAAGAGAAAATACAAAAAAATCAAAAAAATATTAGCAAAAAAATAGAAAAGTGAAAAAAGGATGTCATAATGCTCAGAAAATAGTCAAAAATTGGTTGAGGAGGTTTAAAATACAAAAATTAAAATTTGACAGTATTTTGTTAACTGATGAGAGCCCTGTTGACAAAGTAAATTCAATTTGAGGAAGAAAAGTCCAAAATCAGATGTTTATGGACTCAATTAAATTTTATTGAAGGTTTGATTGAATTTATGGAGGTTTTGATTGCAAGAAAAATTGATTTTGGAGTTAATTTGGGCTTTAATTGGAAGAAATTCAAGTTCTGGGATCAAAATATAATTTTTGAGAGTTAATTTGGTCAAATCAAGGGCTTAATTGAATAAATATTGAAGTTTGATGGCCAATTAGGGACTTAATTGAAGAAATCTGAGACCAAGAACCAAAGTGCAAAATGCTCGCAAATTGAAGGCCCGATTTTGAATCTGACGCGTTTTGGCGCCAATTCGCATTTAAATAAAACGGCGCGTTTTGGGGAAAACGGCGCCGTTTCATCTACTGTTCACCAAAAGAAGAAGAAGAAGAAGAAAGCTAGAAACGATGCCATTTTGAAACGGCACCATCTTCTTCTTCCCCTGGGCGCGCGAAACAGAGGAAGAAGAAGATTTTTTTTCCTTCCTCTGTCACCGCCATCCAACCTTCAAAAAGACGACGCCTCCCCTCTAAAAGACGCCGACTTACCAACCACTTTCCATGTGTTGGACGGACGATGGAGGGGCGGCAGCACAGTGGCCGCCCTAACCACATCTCCCTCCCCTGTTTTTGCCTATAAAAACAGGGGAAGGGGAAGAAAAAAAGGACCCCGAGGACAAAGAGAAGAGAGAGACCGAAAAACCGAGAGAGAGAGAGAACAGAGGAGAGGGAAGAGAGAAGAGAAGAGAAAGAAGAGAAAAGACAAGAGGAAAAGGAAGGAAAGAAAAAAAGACAGCGAAGGAAAAAGAAAACACAGAGAAAGAAGGAGGAGAAACCGCCGGCCACCGTGCCTTCGCCGCCAGCAGCCGCCACTCCAGGTAAGCCCTCCGCCCTTTTTATTTTGCCTTCACTTCTTCCCTCGCCATGCAAGACGTGCACAGTGCACGTCTGCAAGCGGGGAGAGGCTCGTTACAGTAACCAGCTAATGTGGGGTGGGTCGAGCCTAGCCCATATAGTTGGGCCAGGTTCGGCCTAGCCCATGTATTTGGGCCTGATCCGACCCATTTCAAGAGAGAAAAATCAAAAATATTTGTTTCAGCATTTTATAATTTTTCCGTGTAGTTTTTATGTCATTTTGATTAATATCGGGCAATATTTTATATCGTAAAAATACAAATCCGGTATTAAAATACCTGGTTGTCGTCAAAACCTTCAAAAAAACAAAAAAATTGAAAAAAAGAAAAAAAATATTTTTGTGCATACGACCAAGTGTCTCAAAGCTAAAAAAATCATATTGTGTTTTTCATTAAAAAAAAACAATGTTTTAGCATGCATTTTGGCTTTAATAACCAGTTTATTAAAGTCAAGAGAACATGGGCCAAAATTTCAAAAACAACAAAAGTTTTATTTTGTTTATCTGTTAGTATTCGGGGTACGACATTACAAGTAATGCGTATTCTGGATATTCAATTTTTTTTTTCGGATAATAAAACGTTTAGGTTTTACTGCATTAAGATAAGAACCTCATTCTGAAGGAGGGCTTGTCTTGAACCCTAGACCGGACCAACAATTAGAAACCACAACACGACTTAGATTTTATCAGACAAAACAATGCAGCCTACCTTAGGTAGGGCGTATTTGGGGTGCTAATACCTTCCCTTTACGCAACCAGTCTCCGTATCTGATCTCTGAGAACAGTTAGGGTTTCCTAGTAACCAGAATACTAGGTGGCGACTCCCAGTCCATATTTTACTGATAAGAGGCAAGAATTCCTTGTCTCTTCATATTTTGCCAGATATGACCACATTCCATTTTACCTGAGATTGATGGACAATCGCCGCGACGGCGCACACGTGCGACACAAGTCTTCTAGAATGCAGCTTTGATTACTAACTTCGGTAAAAATAATGTGTCTTCGACATTGAGGTTATTGAAAGAGAGTTGCATGCAGTGAGGAAAAAATATGGTGGGTAAAAATCAAAGCTCTAAAACATGAAGTGGATTCCCTAGACTCCTAAAAAGAAAGCAGAGACTTATGAGTGGATGAATTAAATAGAAACAACACCATTGCCTTTAGTCTTAGAAATTTATACAGAGTGTAAGAGTTTGCTTGCCATTAGAAATCAAGAGTTCAGTTGTGTAAGTTTGGAGACAGAAGCACTTATTTTTTTCATCTCTCTACCATGACAAGACAAAAAAAGAATCAGATTTAATTTCTTTTTAGATGTTGATGGAACAACTCTGACAAAACCTTCTGATGTGAAGAAAGTCGTGTTCAATTTCTTTAGTAAGTTCTATTCTCATGATGGTACACGTAGAGCCTCTTGTTGTAATTAAATGTAATATATATATATTTTTTTATGATAATCAAGGAATATATTAAAATAGCTATTTAATGACCAAAACAACGAGAAGTTATTTGTTATGTTTAAGATTTGTATATATCTTTTTTTAATATCTTTTTTTCATAAGTATTATCACTT
>Ga0325410_1008090_pt1 | contig 11411 bp, 9 predicted proteins | sample PopdelMetagenome_16_FD_206182 | JGI IMG/M metagenome (GOLD analysis project Ga0325410, IMG submission 206182) | Populus deltoides microbial communities from Bellville, Georgia, United States - Xylem-PdIQD-R3 | ecosystem: Host-associated > Plants > Phyllosphere > Stem > Wood/Secondary xylem... | reverse complement strand
GATTCTCGCCTTCAAGTGTGGTGTCAATATTTTGTCAAGTAATAAGCCAACCTTCTTGCTTTTTTAATATATGCAATCAATTCATGGCTCATCGATCTACCAAATTATTGATCCCATATAAATTAAAATGATTTTGTATGCATGTATCTTTGCTAAATACCCTAATTAGGGAGGGGAAATCGTCGTTAATTTCCTACTCAATTTAGAAGCACTTTGTAGCTGGCTGCAGCATGCCAATATAGAAAGATGGCTTTGGTTATCCTAATTAGAGAAAGATGAGGTGGGAGCCTGAGACAAAATCTACAGAGGCAGCAGCCGAAGGAAAAGTCTAAACCTTGAAGGGCAGCGTCACAGCGGCGTGGTCGGAGTGAAGTTTCTTTGGGAGGATTAGCGTTCATTGCATTGGGACTTTGAATTTATGATATAACATTTTAGAAATAAATATAAAATTAATTTTAAAACTTTAATTTTAATTCATACTATGTTTTTTTTTTTCAAGCTCCGTTGCAGGCATGTCAAATTTTTTAATATAAAAAATTATTTAAACAATAATAACTTGAGTAAAATAAGGTTAACTTGACTAATTACCATGATTTGAGTAACACGCGCAATCTCATAAGCTCTAACTCCACTGAACACTTCAGACAATATAATGGCAGAGAAATTTTGGTTTTGGAATGACATCACACGCTCCTCAAAAGACATAACAAAATAACCATGAGAAAAATACTAAAATATCATTTGACTCATCCTTTGATTTTCTTGACTTTAAAGAGAATGAAGCAAATATACTATTTATAAATATGAAAATTACACAAAAACCTCTTAGCCTTTTATTATTATTATTTTTTGATTTTAAAGACATCTATATAATTCAACTGTATATAAAAATATAAACCATGAAATTCTCCCCAAGATCTTTGAAGATCTTTGTATGAAGAATGACAAAATATAAAAATATATCTCTGGGCCCCATGGAAAATATCATTCTACTCTCGCAAGCTAGGCAAAACCTTTGTATAAAGAATGACAAAATAGTAATTATACCGTACAAGTCCACAGTAAATTATCTCATAATCTATTGAGCTCTTTTAGTTTTTTTTTTTTAATATAATTCTTGATATAATATTATATTTTTAATAATCAAACTATCACAAACTCAAATCTTGTAACCCAGGGAGAAAACTAAAGTATTTTTTCGAAAAACCAAAACATTAGAAATCCAATGTCTTTTTTGGAACAACAAGGTTCAATATATAATAGAAATAGAAACTACAAGGATCTTCTCGGCCATATAGCCATTAAACCGAGAGACGAACATTTGTCAGGATCTTTCCATGTACATACACGGTGCCTGGCTAGGTAGGTGGCTAGCTGAGTAACTGCAGCCTGTAACCTTTGCAACACTTGCATGTCAGCTCGGACCCCAGCAAGATGAACCCACTTGCTTTCCAGGAAAGGAAATATATATATATATAAGAAAGACATAATTAAAGAACAGTGAGAATGTTGTTTCACTGTTTTTTTCTTCCCCTTCTCTGTCTTCCTGCCATTATGCAAAATGCAATCATGATTACATCTTGATTTCAATAAAAAAATATATCAAACTATGAATATTCAATCAGGTAAAAAAAATCCACTACAATTAGCTTCAAATTCTTATATTTAAAGTGATCATTACAAAAAAAACGAAGAAAAAGAAGAGAAGAATAAGAATTAAGAAAAAGCTTCACGGTACATTTTCTCCTAACACAGAGTCTTATGCTAAAGGATATAACTTTCGATTCATCTGCATCGCCTACACTTTTTAGTGCATCAACACCACATTAATTTCCATGTATGCATGTGTTTGTATGAATTAAACGCTTAAACTGGAAAGGGTGGTGTAGTCAGGTAACTTTTTAGATGCTGAAGAGAATGCCAGGGCAACAAGAAGAGACATCATCAAAACTGGCAGAAAGAGAAATATTGGAGGTGGCGGTGGCAATAGTGGCAAGAACGGCGGCACAATTATTATGATTGAAGTCACAACAACCATCAGCAACACCATCAAAATTCTCAAACCAAATAAACTAGTCTTGCCGTACGCGGCCATTTTATCAGAGCTGGGAACCCCTAGTGCATGCATGGTGGAGACTTGACAGAGGATTTTATGTGAAAGACTTCACCTCTGGGCTTTAAGGGGAAGTTATATAAGGCACCATAGCTAGAGAGAGACCAGGTGAGGACAGAGATGAGATGCTATTTCATATACTTGGACGGTCACCAAAGCACATCCACCAGTCGCCGTGTCCTGATTCAGCTCATTCCATAATTTCAAGAATGGAAACATTGTTTTTGTCAACCTTGTATTCTCAAGGGTGTTGCACGAGAATTGTGATGAAATGTATTCATTTTAATCTTTTTCGGCTTAAAACTTTTGACCGTTGTTGTTAGGTATAGGACCACCTTAATTCAAGACTTTCATAGAGTATGACTTATACAATTTGTTTTTATTTTTCACTATAATTTTAAAATTTGACTTGTAGTCCACAATTTGTTTTTTTTTAAGAGAACATTTTTGTTTTGATAAAAAAAAAATCAACAAGATGATGGTCGGATCAAATTAGGATAGATTCGATCACTCGATCAATTTAGATTTTTGACCGAGTCAACTATTTTTTTTAGTTTTTTTAATTTGAATTGATCTAAATCCTATGTTGATCGGATCCCAGATTGACTCGTCTAATCGAGTTTTAAAACAATCTAAAAAAAGGAATTTATAGTGATAATTAATGATTAACATTACTAGTCAATAGTTAGCCAGGACAACCTTATATTGTAATCAAACATTTTTTAAGCATAAATATTTCAGACAAAGAATTTGAATTCGCAATTTTTTATAAGTATAAGAAACTTATTATCATTAGAACAGAGATTTATGGATGAAATATTAAACAAGTTATTTACACTTTCAACTGATAATTTATGATATTCTTTTATAATTAAGCCTACAATAATAATTTAAGAAACAAACCCCTGTTGTATCATCAAAAATGAAATTCAGCAGTCGATGAAGGAAGTCTCTGGGTAATTTCATTTGAATTTTGGCTTGAAAGCATTACTGCTATTTTAAACAGAGTGCCCTAGATGCATGCATTTTCTTTTATGCCCATCATTGAATCTCACAAATACTTCCATGTGAATGAAAGAAAGAAAAAAACAAGGAAAAACAACTTAATTTTAAAGATATTTAACCCCAAAAAATTAACTAATCCAGCAAAAAAAAAAAATTGACATATAAAGCTAGTAATAGTAAAGATATTTAACAAAAAATTTATTTAATATTAAAATAAAAAAAATTAACATCAAAGGGTAAAGAATAAACTGTAGAGACTAATTTAATAATCTGTTTGGGGTGTAGTAATTTATGTTTTTATATTTTTTTTTTAATTTTGATATGCTGATGTAAAATAAATCTAAAAATAAATTTTTTTAATGAATTTTTTTTAAAAAAAACTCTTAAATCACTATGTAAAACAATAACAAACTCGTTTTTAGCTGAGAAATTAATTCTCCATGCATTTTAAAGTGACTGTTATTTTGTACCTTATTAACAATGAAAAAAATGCATATCATATGCTGGAGTTTACCTTTGCGTGTGAAAGGAGCCGTCCTTGCCTCTTTTTGTATTTTAAGCTTCCACCTTCCACCAGTACTTGAAGATTCTGACGCCCTGCGAATGGACAGGGGAGAAAGCAATGATGAAAGCTTGGTGCGTGACATAGAAGAGTGAGTAAAACCTGTCCTTCTCTTTAACTTTTGACATTATTATGATTCTACCAGTTTTTTTCATCGCTTGCATGCTTGGCAAGCAAGAACATGGCCGATAACTGTGAAAGAATCAAGGGAGCTGTTGCCATCAGAGGGGAAATTTCCCTTTTCTTAAGGGTGGGTTTAAGTATGAATGATCTTTTTAATATTTGGTTGAGTAAAAATCTAGTCTAAAATGCTCCATTAAAAAAAAAACAGAAGTTTGAAGTAAAAGATCAAACAACTGCTCATAGAATTAATGGAAAAACCACACAATTAATTTTATTATAATGTTGAGTAGAATATATACAACAAAAAAGTCTGCTTTCGGCAGTGAATACATATGGACATTTGCTATAATTCTGGCAGAATAATATCTGCAGTAAATGGAAAGATTTGCATATGGACATTTGCTATAATTCTAGCAGAATTGTATCTGCAATAAATGGAAAAATTTGTAACAGTTGGAATGCTAAGCTTTGGTGAGAATCTGTTGCTTGATTTTGGCAGAGTTGATGCAGGTTTCCTTAATACGCCCCCGTAAGATAGGAGTCCCATCAGTGCGGCCAATCTTGAATCGGAGAAACACGATACGCTGCCGAGATAACAGTTTGGTTAGCAGGTTTGCAAGTTGATTCTGGGTGTGAACATGCTTGACATGAAGAGACCCCTGCTGAACTAAGTCTCGCACAAAGTGCAGATCAATCTGAATATGCTTCATTCTGGAGTGATGAACTGGATTAAAACTGAGATGAGTAGTGCCAAGATTGTCACATAGCAGAGAAGGTGGCGCTTTGAGTGGAAAGCCAAGTTCACTAAGAAGACTAAGCAGCCACATTGTTTCAAATGCTGCATTGGCTAAAGATCGGTATTCAGCCTCTGTAGATGAATGTGTAACAGCACGTTGTTTTTTTTGAACTCCAGGAAATGGTATTGTGTCCCAAGAAGCTGATATAGGCGGAGGTGGAGGTGCGATCATCGACGTTACCAGCCCAGTCTGCATCAGAGTATGTTGTGAGATGCTAGGTAGTAGCCTTTTGGATGTGAATCCCATGGAAGATAGTCTGCTTTAGATACCGAAGAAGGCGTTTAACTACTGTCCAGTGTGTAGTAATTGGCTTGTACATGAATTGAGATAACTTGTTGACAGCAAAGGAAATATCAGGTCGGGTGAGGGAGAGATATTGAAGACTCCCAAAGACTCGTTTGAATTCAGTGATATCAACAGAGGCAGTGCCATCATCCAGTTTTAAAGATATGCCAGGAGATAGGGGGTAGAGATATCCTTGGCACCAACCATGCTGGTTTTGGACAACAAGTCACGGACATATTTATGTTGGGACAAGAATAAACCTGCACAGGTGGAGACAACTTCCACGCTCAAAAAATAATTAAGAGGACCCATATCTTTCAACGAAAATTGATCACTAAGCTACTTAATAAGAGACTGCACAAAGCTGGAATCATTTCCAGTAAGCACAAGATCATCCACATATACCAACATATAACATATAACAGAGCCACAGTGATAAATAAACAAGGAGGAATCAGACTTAGAATTATGAAAGCCAAGTTGAATAAGAGCATGCTTGAGCATTGAATACCATGCCCGAGGGGCTTGTTTAAGCCCATGGATAGCTTTACGCAACTTACATACATGATAAGGGTTCGTCTGATCCTTGAACCCTAGAGGTTGACTCATATAGACAGTTTCAGTAAGCTAACCATGCAGGAAGGCATTGTTAACATCTATTTGCCTCAAAATCCAACCTTGTATGACAGCAACAATGAGCACAGACCGAATGGTTGCAGGTTTTACAACAGGACTAAATGTTTCCTTATAATCAATCCCAGGGCGTTGGTGAAAGCCTTTGGCAACAAGTTGAGCTTTGAAGCGATCGATTGTGTCATTGGCTGTCCGTTTGACACGAAAAACCCACTTACAACTGACGGGCCTGCAACCAGCTGGGGGTGGAACTAAGTCCCAATTGCCATGTCTCATAAGAGTAGTAAGCTCATTAGACATGGCTTCACGCCAATTTGGCATGGACAAACCCTGGGTAACACATATTGGTTCGAGACTTTGAGGGAGAGGATGTCTGGTGACAGAATTGATTTGTTTGGGTTTGAAGTTGTTATTTAGGGATCAGGTAGTCATGGAGTGTGTCCGATTTGATGGTGGTGGTATTATGGTTATGGGAACTGAGGGAGACACAGTATGGGATGAAGGAGACACTGGTGAGGCTGGGTGATTTTGCGGTGAAGCAGGGAAGGGTGAAGAGGCAGGCTCACAGGTTTGCTCAATTGCACATGGGTTCGACAGTGATGAAATAGAAAAATTATTTGAAGAGTGTAAAAGAACTAGAGAATGAGAGGAAGAGGGGTTACCTGGAGGAGATGATCCCACGGCGATGGCAGATTTTGAAAACACTGGTGAAGCAGAGGATGCGGGCGGGGCAACACACAGAGGGGAGGACACGGACGAAGACGAATGAGAGCCAAAAGAGGCTAAGGTTTGTTGCTCATTAAAGAGGACATGCTTGGAGAGATAGATTCTATTTGTTGTGGGTTCTAGACAATGGTAAGCATTTTAGGTTAAAGAATACCCGATGAAAACACACGGAGTGGACTTGGGCTGAATTTTATGCGTGTTATAGGGTTTGAGTAGGGGATAACAAATACACCCAAAAGATTTTAATTTAAGATAATTTGGTTTTTGGCCAAAAAGACTTTTAAATGGTGATTTGTTTTGTAGGAGAGGAGTAAGTTGACGATTAATGATATACGTGGCAGTATGAAAAGCATGTAGCCAATATGAGAGAGGAAGATTAGCATCGTGTAGTAGAGCGAGACCAGTTTCAACTAGATGGCGATGCTGACGTTCAGAAACGTCATTTTGTTGGGGTGTGTGAGGGGCAGTGGTATAGTGACTAATCCCATGAAGAGAGAGAAAAGGTTTAAGACTTGTGTACTCGCCACCATTGTCAGAGTAAAGACTTTTAATTTGTGATTAAAACCGTTTCTCAACAAGTTGTTTGAATTGAGGAAAGATGCTCTTAACACAAGATTTTGCATTAATGGGATAGAACTACATATATTTTGTGTAATGATCAATGAAAATTAAATAGTAGCGAGAACCATCTAGACCAACACAATGGGCAGGTCCCCACACATCAGTATAAATAATATCAAGGGGAGCATGACTCTAATAACTGGTAGACCGAAAAGGAAGTTGATGGGCTTTATTGATAAAACATGATGAATATAGAGAGTTCATTTTATTGTGCGCTATAGGAAGAGAAAAATGATGGACAAGATTTCTGACAATTTTGAAGGACGGATGACCGAGACGTTTGTGCCACCTGTCAAATGAGGTTCGTTCATGCACATTTGCAACAATTTTAGAGTTGGAGCCCACCAGTGAGTTCGGAAAATGATAAACGCCGCTTTCACATGCTCCTCTTAGTAATGTCGCCCCCGTAGTCTGATCCTTCACAAGAAAATAAAAGAGGTAAAACTCAAGAAAAACATTATTTTGAGAGGCGAAGTGATGAACAAAAATTAAATTTTTGCAAATATTAGGAACGCAAAGAGTGTCACGAAGTATAAATATCCGTTTTGGTGATTTTAAAGTCAAGAAATCAATATGGGAGACTACCAAACTTGACCCATCACCAATAACAACTTCATCAGTGTCATCATACTCAGAGTGAATAGATAAATTCTTCAAGTCACCAGTAATGTTATGGAAAGCGGCAGAATCAAGAAGCCATTTCTGATCTGCTGGTTGAGGGGCAGATGTGCAGTTGGCTCTTACTTCTGATCGATGAAGTTATGGGCAAGACTTAGCTGTATGGCCCATGTGGTCATAAAATTGGCATTTTGGTTGGTAACGCCTTTGAGGGTACCTGGTTGTGGAAGGCCTCCGATTGTCTTTGAATGGGCCTTGAGGAATTTTACTGAAATTTTGAGAACGAGTGTGCCCATTTGGTTTATAAGAGCCCTTTGGATAAGACCCACCATAAGAGCCACTGTGCTGTCGGTGATGGTGAGAAGAATTTGCAGAGGCAACAAGCTGCTGGGTTGAAGATTCCAGACGCCGCAGGTAGCTATCATGCCCCACAAGAATGTCATGAAGCTCTTCGAGAGTCAGAGATGTTTCCCGTGCCCGAATTGGGGCAGCAATTTCTCTGAAATCAGCACCTAGTCCATTAAGAATGTAAAGGGTAATATCATCATCAGATATTAGATGATCGATGAGTGCAATCTCATCGGCAAGGGCTTTCATAGCCTGCAGATAAGCATAAATGGAGCGATTTCCTCACTGAATCAAGGTAAGTTCTTCCTTGATTTGCATGACACGAGTTCTGGATTTACTGGCATACATGTGATGAAGTTTTTTCCAAGCCTCATGGGAAGTTTTGGAACTAGCGATGAGAGGGGCGATGGTGGATGAGGTAGAAGCCATAATAGCGCTCAGGATTAATTTATCCTGACGAACCCAATGAGTTTTGTTCAACTCAATGAGAGAAGTGCCAGCTAGGGAGGGACATTGGGAAATGCCATGAACGTAGTCAAAAAGATTATATCCAATGAGGAGGGCTTCAAATTGTGCTCTCCATCGAGGAAAGGTGGACGACGTCAGTTTCTCATTGATTTGTGTTGTGATGGTGAGAGCAATGAGTGCATTTTCGGTGGAGGAGATAGGGTGAGTGTTTGGGTGGGTTCCAGTTGTTTGATCTGTAGAGGCTGACACTTTTAGAGAAGGATCTGTTTGCTCATGAGAGAATTTGACTTTGATACCATAAAAGGTCAAACAACTGCTCACAGAATTAATGGAAAAACCACACAATTTCATTATAATGTTGAGTAGAATATATACAAGAGAAAAGTCTGCTTTCGGCAATGAATACATATGGACATTTGCTATAATTCTGGCAGAATAATATCTGCAGTAAATGGAAAGATTTGCATATGAACATTTGCTATAATTCTGGCAGAATTGTATCTGCAATAAATGGAAAGATTTATAACAGTTGGAATACTAAGCTTTGGTGAGAATCTGTTGCTTGATTTTGGTAAAGTAGATGCAGGTTTCTTTAATATGAAGGAGGTGCCTTAAGTATACAAAATAATGCTAAACTTGCCAAAAATTTTGCACCACCACATTTCTTTACTCAATGTGGAAAATGTGTGCCATTGACGAATATAAATTCAATGGTGATATATTTATTATAAAGACCTATTCTATATTATGATTTAAAGCGTGTGTTAGATTGCTTTTTAAAATATTTTTTATTTGAAATATATTAAAATAATATTTTTTTAATTTATTTTTAATACTAGTATATCAAAACGATCTAAAAACATATAAAAAATTAATTTAAAATAAAAAAAATCAAAACTTTTTAAAAATACGATTGAATTACAAAAACTAACACAATCTTAGCTAAACAATACTAACTTACTAGCATGCAAATATGTTACGGGTTACATTAATTGTTTCTTTGAATGTGAAAAAAAATATTTAAATTATAAGAAGTTATTTAATATTATTATTAAAAAATAATAGATAAATGATAATAATATTTTTAGTATATAAGATAAAACAATTTACTTTGATGGCATCGCATATGTTGATATAATTTAAATACACGAGAATTAATTTAGAAATATTTCAGATTTAAAAATAAAGAAAAACTTCATATTCAATGATTATATATAGGCTCGATTTTTATAAACATGCTATAATTAAGCTTTAAACTCAGTTTGATTCGGGTGTCAAAATTATTTAAATATATATATTTTTGTTCAATTAGTAATTGCTCCTCAATTACCATAAAATTTCTCATCGAAACACAATAGGTAAATATGGGATCGATCATTTGGAGGGAATCGAGGATACTGTTTCCAAAATTAATAAAAAAAAATAAATAAAGCTAATTTCACTACAAAAGGCTCGAATTATCGTAATCATTATGGAGAGTTGAGGGAAAAAATTCTAAGTAAAAGCAGATATAGCCTTCGCCATTCGAGTTTAAAGAAAGGCCTTAGATTCTAGCTTGCTAGCTAGCAATCTGCTTCCAATTAAGGGTGCAGTAATTGATCCAAATCACTGGAATAATTGACGGCAATATGCATGTAGGAATTATATTCATGATACAACAATTATCATCCCTTTGACTGCGAAAAGGCCATCCCCAAAAGTTTTTTATTTTCTAATCAATCTATTTTTTCATCCTTTATATTGAGAAGTACCATTAAAAAGTGGAAACGGATGACAAGCAAAAATATATATAAAAAAAAATTCTTAATTTTATTGATTTTATGCAATGTAGAGTTCTTATGAAAAAGAAAAATTTAATTAAAAATATATTAAAATAATGTTATATATATATATATATATTTAATATTAGCAAATCAAAACTATTAAAAAATACTAAATTTTAAATAAAAAATAATTTAAAAAGCAGATTAAACTATAAAAACAACCAGAATCTGCTCCCTTCTACCCCCAAATGAAATTCATATACCATACAGGCTGTAATCCCTTTCTCGCTTGCTTCGTGTAAAAAAAAAAAAAAACTCAATATATTTTTCATTATATATATATATATTGAGTCAATATTTTGTTGCTTTTACTTTTTAGCTGGGCTGTTAGGTATGTTGGTGGTGATAAATGTAAAAGGTGTCTAGTAATCGTGCTGTAAAAACTATTCCAGTCAAAAATTTGATATCTCAGATAAGGTTTTAGTGTTCATTAAGGATATTTTCGTGATCTTTTTAGCTTAAATTCATTAATTTTTAGGTTGATGTCATTAAAAAATAATATAAAACCATTATTAAAGCTTTATCTAATAATTTAAATCTTGGAATTGAGATGATGATTTGTGATATAATATCAAGAAGAATTTTTAGTTGAATTAATGTGTTAAAAAATTAATATAAAGCTATTCTTAAAGTTTTATTCAATAATTTACGTTCTTGACCTAAAATGATTGTTAAATGTTTACTTATTATTAAAAAAAATAGTTTAAATTATGACGACAATAATATTCATATGTCATTTGAAAAGCACAATATATTTTTCTAATAGTTTCTCAATTAACCAGTTGCAACAACCTTTAAAACAAAATTCAAGCTTTATATACCATTTATGGTTTTTTTATGAAAAATATTTTTAAAAACTCAATATATTTTTCTAATAGTTTCTCAATTAAAAATTTATTTAATATTAAAAAAATATTTTAAATTCTAATGCTAATAATATTCATTTTCCATTTGAAAAGCTCAATATATTTCCGAAAAGTTTCTCAATTAACCAGTTGAAGCAATTTCTAAAACAAAATTCAAGTTTTATGTACCTTTTTTTATGAAAAATATTTTAAGTTTTTTATATATATAAAAAACTCAATATATTTTCCCAACAGTTTCTCAATTAAACATTTATTTATCACCTCTAACGAGGATGTACTGCACTGTGGAATATCAACACCGCCCTTCAACTTGAGGTATGAAAACTAAAGTTCTCTTCTATCTTTTTTTCCTAGCATTGTAAAAAAAATTGTTTAATAAAATAACATAACACAAAAATATCTATGAAAATAACACAATTTAGA
>Ga0325410_1008084_pt1 | contig 11416 bp, 1 predicted proteins | sample PopdelMetagenome_16_FD_206182 | JGI IMG/M metagenome (GOLD analysis project Ga0325410, IMG submission 206182) | Populus deltoides microbial communities from Bellville, Georgia, United States - Xylem-PdIQD-R3 | ecosystem: Host-associated > Plants > Phyllosphere > Stem > Wood/Secondary xylem... | reverse complement strand
AACATTTCAACCTCTTACAGAAACTACACCAAGTCCCACATGGCCATATACAATCAACAATAAATCTATAGCAGTTTTGACAAGAAAACTTTAAGCATCTTGTAGGTCAAAACATAAGGCAATAACAAAGGATTGCATTTGAAAGGATATTGACATTATTTCAAACATGCAAGACCATACATTTAAACATTTGAAAAACATCAAGCACATAGAAACTTAAAAAAGCAAAAGCATGAATAAAAGGGTAATACCTAGATGGTATAACAAGGATTCAATTAGACTAACTGTAAGATGGTCCTTTTAAATGGTAATGGTTTGGTCTGTATCACTTTTAAAAGCTCTCTTTTTCTCTCTCCTTCCTTACCTAAAACTTAAAAAAAAAATAGAAAGACTTAAGCTAAAACCCTAATCTCCCTTTTGATTTCCTTTTTTTTTTTATGTGTCACCACCTTTAATTACTATCTTTTTTCTCTATATTGCTCCATGTATTGCTATGGTATTGCCCTCATTATTAAAACCCTAGGTCTTTATTTATAGGGGAAAAGGTGCAAACCTAAACCCTAGGATTTAGAAATGTCTAATCTATACTGTTAAAATAAGTACAATCAAACATAAGATAACTAGGTTGTAGTATGAGAGTGTGAAATGCTCTTTTGTAGGATTCAACAATAAAGTCATTGAGATAAAAACAAAAAGGACACCATAAGACTCCTACCTCTCTAGGGAAAGGCAAACCATAATAAATGATGCTAAGATTATAAGAGGCTGATACTTGAAACTGGACAAAACAACACTAAGATCATAAAAAATGATAGTGGTTAGTGAGGATTTGGACGAGAAAATGACAAAAGTGGCTAGGATTTATTTAATTAAGCCTCGATTCAATTAATAGGACCTCTCAAACTATGTCAATTTGATATTTTGGTCATTGATTCTTTAATTCCTTTAATGGCACCTTTAGTGTGCTTTTAAAATAATAAAAAAATATGTGTTGTCCCATTAAAATATGGGATATATTTGAGTGACCTGATTTAAAAATATTTTTTGGATTTTCCTTTTCTGTTTTTGCTATTTTTTAAAAATATTTTTGCTATCTTAGAAAAAATTATTGACAATAAAAATTGATTATAACATTTGCTCTTATTTTATAATTTTTACCGTACAGAGTCTTATGGAAAAAGCTTTATGCAGCTAGCTTGTAAATATAGTGTCTACGAAAAACTTCAAAAAGTGGCAAAGTCAAGAGGTGACTTCGTTGGAAAATTTTAAATTTTGATCAAATATAAAGGCGACCAACCTCAATCTTTTTCAATAGTAAAGTTTGTTTAACTTTTCTAGCTATGGGATTTGGTCGAAGACATCTCAATTGCAAGGATGAAGCTTTCTAGTAACAAAATTGGATTCTGGTTGAATTCTAACCCAATATTAGATCTCTTGATACAAGTTGAATTCTTAATAGATCTTTGTTGACCTAGATTTATTAGAACCATGTTGGACTCCACCTTAGATTTTTCATGTGAAATTTATTCAAAACATTGCAACAATACCAAACTTTTATGGGTAACAAACAAATATTATAAAAAACATAAATAAAAAATTTAAAATATATATTTTTCATTTAATTAAGTTGTTTTTTTTACATTTTTAGTTTTTTTAAAAAAATTAAAAATTTATTTTTAATGCATTCGATTTTTAATATGCTCAATTTAAATTAATTGATCAATTTTATTAAGTTGTCTTTTTAAAAAGTATCAAAAAAAAACTTAAAAACAAAAAATATTTGTACAAGAAAAAAAAATACAAATAAAGAAAAATGAGAACAAAGTGATTTTTCTAGTTGCTCGGGACAAGCAATTGAAGAAAAAAAATATCAAATTATTTTACTTAAAAATAAATAAAATAACATTGGCCTCCCTCTTCTTTACGCCATCACTGCCTAATACCATTTTCCCTCGTTCTTCTTCTTCTTCTTCTTCTTCTTCTTCAAGAACCCTCTCTTGACCATACGAATAAAGAAAACAAAGAAAGAAAAACAAACCAGTTTCTTCTTCCCAGACCAGCAGCCATTCACAATCTACCATAAAAAACTAGCCACGCACCGCCAGCTAGCTCCACCTCATTGGCAGCTATGGAAAGCAGCAGCAGAAGTAAACTCAATCGACTCTCCCTCATTTTTTTGTACAACCACCAGACCTTCCTTGACCTTCCACCAAGCTATAAACCGACTCAGCAAATAGCAATTCCTCTCGACAACAGGCTTTAAACGCCTCTCAGCTGTCGAAGGCCATCGCGAGCAGCAGCCAACCTTGTTTCTTTTGGGCTGTAATAGTTGATGTCATGGGCTGAGCCCTTCAAGGCTTAAAGCTCTGTTTAGATTTACCAAAATTTGACGAAGGAAAAATACAACAAGGCCTTAAGGCTTGTTTGGAAAATGCTCCCCAATTTTTTTTTTCAAGTCATGTATTTCTGCCTTTTTAGTGTCTCGCCAAACACAACTTTTTTTATATTATTATTTCAATTTTAGATTTAGCGTTTTGTTTAGTAATTAATTTTGGGTCTTTGCATTATATTCTTGCACTTTAATATTTAATATTTAGAATTATAATTTATATGCATGGTGTTTTTGGAGTATTAAATAACCTAGTTTTTTCTTTATAATATATATATATATATAATAAAAATCTTTCTTCCAAAATAATATATTTAAATAAATTTTTATTGTATATGGCTGTCTCTCAATAATAAATTATATTTGCATATTTTAGTATATTATAAAATCATAAAAAATAGTTTTATTTATTTGTACATGTATTTTTTTATTTAATAACTAGTTTATTAAAGTCACGAGAACTTAGTCTATATTTTAAAAATATCAAAAAAATTATTTGTGTATTCTAATATCAAGAATTATAAACTTATACGTAAAATATATTTTTAATATTAAAAAAAAAATACAAAAAATATGTTTTGATTTTAAAATAGCTAGGCTTTAACATGATAAGATAAGAACTTTCTCACCCTATTTTTTAAAAAAAAAAGTTTAGACAAACCAATATAAAAATATATTAATTTATATTAAAAAAACAAATAATATAATTTATTTTAAATAAGATATACCGGGAATAATACATGACACATCATTATTGTCCACAGTACATAAACATGGCCTGACAACATTTCTATGTGGCTGTCAGCTGTCATGACCACATCATGATTCCACTAAACATTTTCCAAAATAATGATTGAACTTTAAAGCGGTGGGTTGGGGCTATGATCTTGATGTAGAATATGTTTTGTATTATGGATAAAATATTGTTTGTTAATATTTAAAAAGTATTTTTTTATTTAAAATTAATTTTAATATTTTTTAATCATTTGAATGTATTAATATTAAAAATAAATTTTAAAAAAATAAAAAAAATATTATTTTAATATATTTTAAAATAAAAAATAATTTAAAAAATAAATCCAGCACATAAAGATAACATAGCAAGGTTAAAAGTTTTCTCTTCCTTTGATTATCCATTTTATAATATAATTAAACTTATTTTGAGAAGTATTTTTAGATGTATTTTTTTATGATTTTAATAAATTAATATTAATATTAAAATGCAAAATATATAAAAACATAAAAACATAAATTTAATTAAAAAATATTTTTGTAAAAGAACAACACCATGCATCACCTTATTAAATACACATTTATCATTAGATTTGAGTGGTGTTGTTATTAAATCATTCTTTGTCCCCGTTGTTGTTTATATGACAGTAATTTTCTTTTGAAAGGTTCTTTAAATAGAATGGAAAGAAAATTATCTTTTTATATTTTTAAATGTTATAGAAAATAAAGTCGAAAAATATTTTTTTGATGTTTAGCTATGATATAAAAAATCAACTAGAAAATAAATTATTCATATTTTTTTGTTTTTTCAAGTTTATTAAAAAATAAAGACCCAATTTGACAAATAAAAAAATTTGAAGAAGGATAAAATTAAAAATATTTTTAATTTCATAAATTATTTGAAATAAAACAAGTAATAATTAAAAGAATGAGATTCGAAGAATAAAAAAATCTCAATCAATAAAAGTATAAGAGAAAAACAAATAACAATTAAAAAAATAAAGATCAAAATTAATATAAAAATAAAATTAAATTAAATTTTAAATGACGAATTCAAAAAAAATTCAAAACAAAGCATATAGTAAAAAAAAAATTAAGAATTAAATTTGATATAATCAAAAAATAAATAGAATATTTTATATTTTTAGTTTATAAAAATGTTTTATATTGAAAATAAAAAAGAAATATTTTTTTTTTAAAGTTATTTTTTTCTTTAACTGGATATGTTTTTACTTCTCGATCAACTTAACTTAAAGTTGCCAAAAATTGAAAAGTCAAGAAAGTAATTTTTAATAAAAGTATTAAAAATACACATAGAAGAGAAATATACGAGTTTTTTTTATATAAAAAATTAGACGTGAGAAAAAAATTATAAAGGAGTACAATTGTATCTATTTATTTTAAAAAAGAAAAAAAATATCCCATCCCACCGTTATCGTACTTTCTAGCAACGCAATCAAGATTTCAATTGATTGCACTCAAACGAGTGTAAAATCTAAGAAAACATTAAAATATTTCCCAGTCACGCAACCCTTAAAAATACAAAAAACAAATATTCCAAAGTTACTTTATTCTTTACCTTCAAGAGGCGTAGTGTGATGGTAAAGGGTTTAAGATCTGTACAGTAGGTTTCAAGTTCGAGTCAGGGCGTACACCTCTTGTAAGAGCCTGGGACAACCGGGGTTTTACTCTTTCACCTGGGTCCACAAAGTACGCTTTCCAAGGGGTGAGGTTTTCTCGAATTCAAAAAAAAAAAATTTATTCTTAACGCAACATTTGAGATATTTTTAGTATTCATTTGAAAATAACGTAGCAAGCAAAAAATAACTTTTAAACTAGTAAACTAAGAAATAGTTAGGGAAATATTTTAAACTAGTTCAGCTGATTGTGCTTCTGAGAATACCGCAAGTAGCGCAGCCAATAACGCAACCTACCGAAATTTTAAAATTTTAATAGTCTTACAAACTTAACAGTTATTTAAAATTTAAATAATTATTAATTTTAGAATTTATAAAATTAATCAAGATACATGTAAACTAGTTTGAATATTTATATTAATAAAAAATTAATAAATTCAGTAGTTGTGTAGCGCATCAAATTAAATATCATGTATTTGATACACTGTTAGAATGATCGCAACTAGATAAATTGTTTTATTTCTCTAGAGTTTTTTAAATGTATTAATTTACAAATTATTTTTACTAATAATGCTATTAAAAAAATGCCATGTACAGGCACGCAAGGACGGATTCAGGATCTAATTTCAATAGGGCAAAATAATATTAGTATATAACTAAATTAATTAAAATCAAAAAATTATAAGCTTTAAATATAAAGTTCAAAATTTTACATATATTATAAAAAGATACTCCATAAAATTCTATTTTTATCTTATAATTCACATTTGCTCCATACAAAACTTCATGTTTTAAAAATATTATAGGATTTTCTCATTAACAACACTTTTAAATATCTCTTTTTTTTTAATATAAGTAACAAAATAATCATTCAACCAATCATCCCAATAACTAACTATAAATTATTTATTTCAATCAACCAATATATAACCATAAATTATTTATTTCATCAATTTCTCATAGTCTAAATTATCGGCTTTACTTTCATCATAAACACCCAATTTTTCTTCTTTAGATATGCTTTATTTAAAGTCATTTACATCATATTTCATCCTAAGAACATCACATTTTCACAATCTTATTTTTTTTTAATTTAACATTTAAGAACCCTGATTCAAAATTTAATAATTTTACATAAACTTTGTTAATCTTTACTTAAACTTGTACAATTAAATTTATAGCATCTTACCCAATAATGATATGAACTTCGAATGTTAACCAATCAAATTTTTTTTGCTCTTTTTTTGCCCTTTTAATGTTGTGGGTTTTCTCTCTTTACTCCCTTTCTCTCACTTGATTTTCCCTTTAATTTTTAAGTTGGATGTATTCAGTACTCACTCTCTCATCCATCTTGGTTTAAATCTTAGTTTCTCTTCAAAATATTAGTGAGGAAGCTCTCAATTGTTTTTCTCTTCTATTTTTTTCAACACTACCAACATTTTAAAGGGGAAGAAGAAACTGAATTTCCAATTTTCCTAACTTATTTATGAAAATGTAATTAATAAGCCTATATGTTATTTTTGGTTCAACTATTGATATACCCGCATGACCTTTCTAAACTTAAATTACCCTAAAATTTTAAATCTTGATAGAGCAATGTGTCCAAAGGCTCCTCGTAAAGTTTCAGTCTAATTCCATGGTCAAATTTAAAGTTATGTTCAATATCATAAAATTGATAAATAGATGATTTTATATCAAAATACAAATTTTCTTATTCAATTATTACTAGAATCATATCAGTTATTTTATTAAGTCTTCAAAATCATTTTTTGTTCTAAAATATATTTATTTTCTTATTTTATTATTTATTTTATTTACAGACGTACTACAGTTTTACGATAATATTATCGATTTCTAACTAAAGTGTAAACCAATATTTTTTTGTGCAGTTTTTTCTTAATTTTTATTTATTATTTTTATTATAATTCATCGAAATTATTTTATCATTCTAAAAACACATCTATTTTAATTTTTTCCTAATTTTTTTATCGTTCAAAACTCGTTACTAATTTTAGCATAATATATACTTTATTTTTTTATATATATATATATTTTTTAGCAGCGTGGGCAAACCCACAGTGCACATATGCTGGATCCGTCCATGTGTACAGGCGTTGAAATGTTTTAGTAAACACACCATTTTTCACTTTTCAGCTCATGCATTATCTATTATTGAACAATATCTTTAACGAGGAAGAATTGTAATAAATATACCTATCATCTTCATTTGTTTTGTTTCTGGTTTCATATAAATCACATTGCTACTATCTATATCTAAATGTTTAATATTGAATAGGTTATTCCCCGCTTTATAATGTGGATTAAAAAAAATTGGATGTAAAAAAAATGTCTAAGTTATGAGGATTTTTTTTTAATATTATCATTAAATTTGATCCAACAAGTTAAATTAGAAAACTCCCGACTTGAATCCCTGTTTAATTCGAGTTTCAAATTAAATTATATAAAAATTATTTTGATGTGATTTTATCAATTTAACAGGTTCAAAAATTTAAAACAAAAAAGAGAGAAAGAAACAAAGATTAGGCACACAGGTCCAAAAACAACCTGGATGACCGATAAAAAAATAGTTAGTTTTTTTTAAAAAATTCCAGATGACATCTTTTTTTTTAAACAATGAGAGGATAATGTATTGAATCGATCTAAGTCAATTTGGGTTAACTTGCCAAACACATGATATGAGTTTATGGATTTCAACGTGTGCAATAATATTTTTTTATTTAATTATATGATAAAAACATGAATATCAATCCAAAATCAATCAAATAGTAAAGATGAAACTGAAAAAGTAAAACCATTAAAATAATTTAATAAAAATCTAATGTTAAAAGATAAAACTTAAAAAAAAAAATCAAGGCTAGGATTGGGTGGCTTGACACACAAGGGCCTTGCAAAAAGCATACCCCATGCGCTTGGTATATTTAGTTATTTTTATCTTTTATGATGGGTGATTATTGTTTGCTACTTATTGTTTGCTACTTATTTTTTTCAAAAAAAAAATAATAATTGACATGTCACCTTCAAGAGTAGACAATGTATCGTATGTTGCTACCCAATCTAAATTTCAACAATCATGAAGTGCTTGAAAAATCAAGGGGTAGGTTTTTTTTGTTTGAAATTCCATTTTTCAATTCATAAACACCACAAAAATTTCTTTAAACCATCTACTAACCCAAAAACACCCAAACAAACTAAAATCAACTAAATAAAAAAATTAAAATAGAATTCTATCATTTTTACATATTTATCATCATTAAACTCTTTTTGTCAAATTAAACCCGTAGATGTCAAGTTTGATCATTTTAGTTATTGGAATGATGACAACAAACTTTTTCTTTTTTTTTTAATTTTTTGATGACTTTCTATCTCATCTCTTAAACTCAGAGACTCAAAAATAAATAAAATAAACTTTTGAACCAAAATAAAAATCCTCATGATTTTGGTGTGAGTCATGCCTTTTCTTCATGTTTTACTTTTTAGTCTTCTATCTTTTAATTTGGTATTTTTTTCCCATAATTTCAACCCTAATTCTATCTAGTTAGGCTATAGAAGGATTTAATTGCAAGAAAAGAAAGTTTGAAAATGAAAGCAAATCTAAGGTGTTTCACTGTGAATTACCTAGAAAAAACCCCAATTTTTTTAGTATATATGTTAATTATTTTTATCCTTGAAAGTTTATTATAGTTGATTATTTTTATTCCCCGTATTATCATTTAATATTCAAGTATTAAAATAAGGTGACAGAAAAATAATTTACTATAATTATCCCAAATTTAATTGTGGATAACTTGGTTAAGTTTCATGATTTGGTTGAAGATAGTTTGCCTATGTGAAAGCCGAAGAAAGAATATACTAGTGTTAAAAAAATGGATTGCATTTAATTTATTAATATAATATCTCAAAATTATGTAATTGTGATTTTTCCCATATATTTGTTTTTGCGATTTAACCCCCTTTTCAAATTAATTTTCACATAAAAAACTTTAAATCAATTCATTTTTAGATATTTTTTAATAACTTTAATGTGTTAATATAAAAATAGAAATTATTTTAATATATTTTAATTACAAAAGACTTCTATAAAGACACATTACCACAAGGGAGCCTCCCCAGATACACCACCACCACGCTTCACTTGTACTAGAATTTCGTAGCTAGTGACATACCATAGGTAGATATATTTTAAGGAAGGACATAAACACACGGAGTCTCTATATATAATTGTATTATATCAAGATTTTTATTAAATTAATACAAAATAAACTCATTTTCTATTGATACAATGTGAATCTTAGGCTAATATATGATTTATGATTAGATATTTTGTTGTAGCCTCCCACTCTAAACATTATTTTGATTATCCGTGTGTGTGGTCCATCGGTTTTTGGGTTGAACTTAATTCTTGATAGCAGTCGACTTTTTTGATTTATAATTGATTTTTTTTTATTTATGTCATGAATAATTATTGATCTTAGCTATCCATCAATATGTTTATGTTTATTTTAGATGTAAATATTTTTAAAAAGATAATATCGAATTTGATTAAAAAAAGTGTTAATAAAGTTTTTTTTGGAATAAGAAACAAAATAAGGGTTAAAAAAAAAAAGCATATGAGAGCACATTAGTCCTCGAGATTGTGTTTGAATGTGGTTGCGGTTGCTTTTCAAAGTGTTTTTCAATTGAAAATATATCAAAATAATATTTTTTTAAAAAAATTATTTTTGACATCAACATATTAAAATGATCTAAAAACACCAAAAAATATTAATTTTAAAAAAAAATTTAAATCTCTTAAAAAAAACTTTTTAAATAATAATAAAAAAAAAACAACTTCTTATCACAAGGAGACAAGCGAAATGAATTAGTGGGAGGGAAGTGAAGTATATCCTTTCAATATTCCCAAGCCAAAGGAGGCAAAGAACAGTGTTGATATCGACATATTCACGCGCAGTGGACCAGGGCACCTTACAGCCTCATATTGCTTTAATTATGATAATATTTGTTTTTTAAAATATTTTTTATTTAAAAATATATTAAAATAATATTTTTTTATTTTTTAAAATTTATTTTTAATATCAAAATTTTAAAATAATATAAAATTATAAAATAATTAATTTAAAAAAAATTTTAAAAACTTTTTAAACAGAAAAATAAACCCATTATCAGTTTGTTTGTCCCGGCAAAGTTTAATCGTGACAGGGGGAATGGATGTGCACATTTCACCAAAATAATTGACAGACAGAACCCCACGTGGCGGGTCCTTTCCTTCAACCCAGCTATTATTTAATTAAATTAAAAAAAAATAGAAATAAACGTTTTATCCATTTTCGTGGACAGGAAAATGGACACAAAGGAATCCTTCCTTGTCGATCACCTCCTCCTCCACCGCCGGACACGGACAAATCTGTCCCTCCCACCTCTTTGTTGTTCCCTTTTTTCAACGGACTCTCTCTCTCTCTCTCTCTCTCACTAATTTATATGATGCTCTTCCATCATTGCAGTGACAGTATTGGAAAAATATAAATTTAATATTTTTATATTTTTATTAGTTTTGAAATATTAATTTTAAAATAATAAAAAATTTAAAAATATTATTTTAATATATTTTAAAATTAAAAAAACACATTTAAAAAATATCATACATTAAAATATTAATCAAGCTAAATTTAAGAATTTATTATATTTTTTTATCTATTCATCAAAAATCAAATAATTAATATATAATTTTTTTAAAAAATTAACATAGGTGTTCGGCTAATTTTACTTAAAATATTATGTATAATTAATAAGTAAAGTAATTTTGCTTAGTGTGTGTGTATCACATGTGAAAAATCCCTGAGTGCTGATTAAAAATCCGAACCTAGCGTTTGGAAAGCGAAGGGCGTGATTAGTGGCGAATCATTATAAAAGTTCAATCATATTTCTTTTCCTTTTATCTTTTATCTTTTACTACTTGGATAGTGATTGTGAGATGATTTTGAAAAGGTATAGTCTGGTTTGATTTAAAATAAATAAAAATAAATAAAAAATAATTTGGGTTTTTTTTAGAAATATTTGAGAGTATAATAACTATTTTATTTTTAAATTTTTAAAAAATACATTTAATATATAAAAATATTAAATTAATTTTTTTAATGTTTGATGATGATATTGTTATACTGATGTAAGAATATGAAAAAACCTGAAAAATATTATTTTAATATTTTTTAAATAAATTATTTTTAAAAACACTTTATTCCACAATATTAAATATATATTAAGATGTTATTTATTTTTACTATAATACAACCATGTGAGTGTCAGACATCACCATTCCTAGATCAGATCTATTTTTGAAAAAAAAAGTTTCTTGCTTCAATTTGTTTTTTATATTTTTTAATCATTTGTGTGTAAATATCATAAATTAAAAAAATATTATTTTAATATATTTTCAAATAAAAACACTTTAAAATCAATTATTATATCAATAACAAACACCACCAAGAACACTTAATTCTCTCTCTTTTTGAAGTATTATGGAATAACATAATCATTGAAAACTCATTCATAATCTACTGGCTTCCGATCAAATTACCCATATTAGAAAGTATTTTCATGTGTAGATTTCATCAAATGCTAACTTAAAATATTCAAATACGAA
>Ga0325410_1008082_pt1 | contig 11416 bp, 9 predicted proteins | sample PopdelMetagenome_16_FD_206182 | JGI IMG/M metagenome (GOLD analysis project Ga0325410, IMG submission 206182) | Populus deltoides microbial communities from Bellville, Georgia, United States - Xylem-PdIQD-R3 | ecosystem: Host-associated > Plants > Phyllosphere > Stem > Wood/Secondary xylem... | reverse complement strand
TGCGTTTTTGACAAAACGCAAACTCTAACGCGTAGCCAAACGTATTTTTAATAGCTAACTGATTATCAGTTTCCCTTTCGGTGGAATTCAGGGTTTTGAGGAGTTGTTAGGATCGTTGACGTCAACTCCTTATCAGTTCGTTCCCCATCTGTATCACCTCCCATTGCATCCATATCTTGATCTAAAGCAGTACTTGTAGCCCCCTGCTCCTGCTGCATGTCTCCTCGTAAATTCTTCAAGACAAGAGGAGAGGATGGATTTTCATCTTCATAACAATCAGCATTGCGCACATCTGATGCAGCATGGTCATTAATATTACAATCAGACATATGTATACCAGATGTTGAACAACCATTCTCATTACAATTACCCACTTTAGATGCCAAAGGATCATTCTCACCACTCACAGAACCCTTATTTCATTTACTAATTACCTGCCACTGAAACTGATTCTGCTTGTTATCCGTAGATTTAGAGTTCAGAGCTCCTACATTCCTCTTGCCCTCTGCCACCACTTTAAGATTATCAATGTTATTAGTAGCACATATCGCTGTGGTGTGTCCAAAGACACAGCTCAACCCCTTAACAATATGATCAGCATGAAGGGGGCCCCCAATAGCACTCGCTACACAGCTCAACCCCTTAATAGTTCAATACTCGAGAGGAACATTATACAACCTAACCCATACTGGAACTTTGGCCAAATCATCTTTCAAAAATTGCATGTTCGGTTGCCAACGTTTAAGAACCAAAGGTTTGTTTGCCATGGGGCTCTTTCCAGCATATTAGTGGCATGATCGACAGAATTAAAAGTGAAGAGGAAGAAACCATTATCCGAAGATAAAACTGTTGATAGACCGTAGGAGCCCTATATCAATAGAATTAACAACGGGATATGGTAATTTCTACCCCACAAAATGACCAACTAAGGTAGATTTCCAAAGTTCGCAGCCATCTTTAAATACATCAAGTGGAGGAGCTACTATCACACGACCATCAGTCATATTGGGGGGAGTAAAGTGCAGATTACGGACTAGATTAATACCAAGGGTCTTGCTACCCTCATTGTCATCAACATCAGAACCCTTCAAAGCATTTAAAAAATTCAATTTGGGTCTAAGGTTTAGCTGTTCTTGTTGTTGAGACCCTACCTTCACCTCATCAACTTTAGAACCCAACACATGGTTCATTTCTAGAACAACATTAGAAGCTTGGACAGTAGAGTGTTTCTCTATACTAACATCAGAATCAGCTTGAAAGTGAGAAATCCTCATCCTATGGCTATTCAGCATATCTTGTAGTTCTAATCTTAATATATGTCCAGACTTAACTTCATTATGTTGTTCAATGTTAGAGTTAACCATTGGAACATTTTCCATAGAAGAACATAGAGACATTATGGCAGCATACAAATACTAGAGAGAACAAAATTTTAAGAAGAGAAATTGAGTCCAAGAAGCAACCTAAGCTCAGAAATAAGAGCAACCTAATCTCATAAACAACAAGATTCAGATGAGTTCATGAAGAAAGAAGAGAATTATAGAATTACGAGGCCAGTATCTACCAGCACACTGATTGTAACGATGATCCGGTCGATCAAGATGTAGAGTAGGTTCCTACGAACAACATACTAAAAAATGGTAACGATCCAACGGTGAACAAAAGAGATCAAGCTACGACAACAGCACTCTGAAACTAGCAAAAAAAAAATGAAACTTTCCAAAGAACTGGACTTTATCTTTAAGCATGGCAAGGCCCTTCATGTCTATGACAGCCAGAAGAGAACCCGTGAAGAAAACCCATTCGCTCTGCTGCAACTTCACCATTTCTCCATAGTTCAAGAACTGAAAATGCTGAACAGTAGAAATATTGTGAGATCAATATCTCCCACTTCGTTGATTGGAACACAGATCCCGTTCGGTCAATGTTGAGAGAAGGTTGGAATGAACAATATAGTCAGAAATGAGAACGATCCAATGGTGGACGGAATAGATGTTGCTCCGACAGCACCACACACTCTCTCTCTCTCTCTCTCTCTCAGGTTTGGCTCCACTATTGTCCTTAATGTTGAAATAAAAGAAAAGGAATATAAGAGAATGACAAACATAAAGTAAAATACAAAAAATAAAAGATAAGGGAAAAAGAAAGCAAATCTGAAATTATTTTTTTTTGTTATGTTGCCTCCAAGCAAGTGCTTTTATTTTATATCTTTGGCTTGACACATCACATATTCATGGCTCATAGATTGGTTCAGCTAACTCCACGGAAGTAGTGAGTTATGTCGTCAAACCTTCATAAAAAGTTTTCAATCGATTCTCATTGACCTTAAGCACTTTTTTGTTTCTAAACTTAATCTGAACTACACCATAAGGAAAAACATTAGAAACAACAAAGGGTCAAATCCAATAAGAGCACAGCTTTCCAAGAAAAAGTTTCAAACGTGAATGATAAAGGACTTTGTCTCCAACATGAAACTCCTTTCTTGTAATCATTCGGTCATGAAGACTCATGGTCTTTTCTTTGTAAATCCTTGCATTCTCGTAGGCATTATTCTGTATCTCTTCTAACTCTTGCAATTGTAACTTCCTTGCAATCCAAGCGGCATCATAACAAAAGTTGCATTGCTTAATGACCCAAAAAGCTTTGTGTTCAAGTTCCACTGGTAAATGACATGCTTTCCCGTAAATCATCCTATAGGTGACATTCCTGTAAGTCATTTATAAGCATTTTGATAAGCCCCAAATGCATCACCCAGTCAGAGACTCCAATCTCGCCGGTTAAGTTGCATTGTCTTCTCCAAAATGGACTTGATTTATCGATTTGAAATTTCAGCTTGGCCATCATTCATTTAATGATGGTAAGCTGTGGAAGTTCAATGAGTCACACGGTACCTACGTAGTAATGCTTGCATTGAACGATTGAAAAAACAAGTGCCATGATCACTAATGATAGCTTTAGGAATTCCAAACTTGTCAAATATGTGAGTCCTGACAAAATCTAAAACAACATTAGCTTAGACAACCCTTGGTAGGTCATATTTAGGAAGGTTACCATGCATATAACATAGAAAAGGGGGAAATGAGGATAATTGAAGGTTCATTTAAACTATTGAAAAAAACTGGACAGATTTGGGTCTAAAAATGATAAAATTTTGGAAAAGTTTCTTTATATAAGTTATAGGCAAGGATGCTAGCTTTCCAATAAGTCTAACTGATGCGGATCAGCCCAACACCAAGCGTAATCATGCCAACGACCCATCGGAGGTGCCAATTGGGTCAATCAAAAGAGCTAGGGCAAAGAAGCTTAAAGAAGCATTTAATGGGCTTGTTCAGAACATATGGAACAAAATGGACCTAGAGGGGCTTGGGACATTTAAGGAGCAAGAAGGGCTATTTAATGATTTTCCTAACTTAGGAAGGAAAGTAATTAAATCAGCAACAAAGGAGGAAATTTATTTTCTTATTTGTCCAAGTTAAACAAGGAAATCCAAGCTAATCAAGGACATCAAGAGGGGCACCAACACAAATCTTCCAAATCAGATTTCTCCTAGTTTATTTGAGACTTTTTAAGGGTGACAAATCTGATTCTAGCATATTTAGCATGATAATTTTTGGAATTTTATTATTTTTATTATTTTCTTCATAGTTTTTGGGTTATTATTACTTATTTGGGTCAATTGTAAGTGGGCTTCATATAAGTCCACCTAAGGGGGGTCCATTAGGGTTTTCTTAAGTCTAGAGGTAGTATAAATAAAGGCATAACCAAAAATGTAAGGTTACACAATTTTCAGATCAATAAACTTCTTGCTGCACTTATTGTGTGTTGGTGGGATAATCTCCCTTCCTTGGTTCTCTAAAGAACTGAAAACGACTTATCGAAGAACAACTGTCTTCGTGGTGTCATCCTTATACTTCTCGTTCAAGAATCAATATTCGTTGGGTGGGGGTCTCCGTTTCCAATAGTGCTGGTGCCTAGGTACAAGTTATCTTTGTGTCACAATCCTATCAAACCTGATTTACTTGGCTTTCCGAGAATTGATGTCTTTGCGTGTGGGTTGCGTGACCACGAGATCACGAGGTTCACATCATTTGGTATCAGAGCTTGGCTCCATTAATCAGGTTATATCCTTCTGAAATTTTTGTTTCTTGTTGATTCCGTAAAAAAAAAATTCCTTAGTATCCAATTTCTTCTTCTCCTTGAATTTGCGGCATATAAAAATTTTTTGTTATTTCATTCTGTTATTTTTCAAAATATATCAATACCATAAAAAAAAACAAAAGAGAAAAGAGAAAAGCAAAAAAAAAAAATCACTTCAAAAAGATGTTTATTGGATTCTGCCGCAGAAAATTAAACAAGAAAAATTGTATCAACTCAACTCGGAATTAGATCAAATTTTATACTCTGATTACTGGGCTTCTAGTCGCACCACATATCAAATTTGGGATCAATTGGATATTGTTTGCTTTGGGTTTCCAAATTCGGGTCTAACTAGGTCTGATTCATAACGTTTTTGCGTCAGTATATCAAACCTTATCATAAATTTCTCAAACTTTATATTCTATCTATCTGGGTTGATATCACTATATCTAAAATTGTAACTCAATTGGACATCATTTACTTTAGGTTCTAGATTCAGACTTAACTCGTCGTAAACGAGTCTGTTTTGCGTCAACTTTTGAAATTTGCTTGCTTTCTGTTGTTTTCATTTCTTGCAGTTTATTTTCATCATATCCAACATATCTGGGTGTTGTTTCATTTTTTTTCATACTTTGTTTCTGTTTTTTTTATTCGAGTCTTCAATTTCGTTCATATTTCGGATAGACTCGCTTGCTACTCGCGAGACTATCATCACAATTTTGTTTTGCTTGTTTTCTAGTTTTTATTGCTTCTTGAGTCATATATATTTGGATTGCGCTGCCAAGTTGGTTTTATTTGGTGTTGGTTTTGGTTTCGCAAGAATCGCAGGAAAGGGAGACGAGAGGTGTGAGCGTGTGAGGATATTAAGAGTAGTTTGAGCGAAACACGAGCGACGTGAGGATAATTTTTTTTTACCACTATCATGTCAGACCAAAACAACACACCACTCCATCCTGAGGGAGAACTTACGTTCCAAATGCAAGCCATGACGCAGATGATGGAGAGGATGAATTTTGTGATGGGAAATGTGTGTGACAGACTTGATAGAGTGGAGAAATGTGGTAATGAGGCTGGTACAAGCACCCAAAATGTGAGGAAGCTTGGGGCTGAACCGAAAGCAAACAATGGCAGTAAGGCCGAAAGGCCAAGGTGGGCTGATTATGAGGATTTTGAGGAGGCCGTTGATGATATTGGTGATGGTGGTTTTGAGGATGAGGCCACAGGCCATCGGGAAGGTTTTTGGCAGCCTAGAAACCGAAGGGATTATAGGAATAGAACCAGGGGCCAATTCGGCCAAAGGGAAAATTTTCGTAGTGTTGGGGGACATGCTGATTTAGATGGTGATTTGGATGCCATCAAACTGAAAATACCTTTTTTTCAAGATAAAAACGATCCCAAGGCATATTTGGAGTGGGAGAAAAAGGTGGATTGGATTTTTTATTGTCATAACTATTCGGAGGTGAAGAAAGTAAAATTAGTAGTCATCGAATTCACAGATTATGCACTGATATGGTGGGATCAGAATGTTATTAGTAGAAGGAGGAGTGGAGAGAGGCCGGTAGCGTCATGGGAGGGGATGAAAGCGTTGATGAGAAGGCGATTTGTGCCTAACCACTATTATAGAGATTTGTGTTTGAAATTGCAGGGTTTGAATCAGGGTTCTAGGTCCGTGGATGAGTATTTCAAGGAGATGGAGATTGCCATGATTCGGGCCAATGTGATTGAGGATAGATTTCTAAATGGGTTGAATAGGGACATTGCGAATGTTGTAGAATTACAACATTGTGTGGAATTGGAGGACATGGTCCCTATGGCAACGAAGGTGGAGAGGCAAATAAAAAGAAGGGCCAGTACACATTTTCAGACCAATTCGGCTTCATCTTCCTCAACATGGAGGCCGAATTTGAAGAGAGAGGGGGCTATCCAACCAAAGCCTTATGCAAAGGCCGAACCACCTAAGGCTAAAAAGGATACTCATATAGATGGGAAAGGTAAATCTGAATCTCAACCTACTCGTGATAGAGATATTAAATGCTTTAAGTGTTTAAGGAAGGGGCACATTGCATCTCAGTGTCCAAACGGAAGAGTTATGCTTACAAGAGACAATGGGGGGGAAGTTGAATCTGAAAGTGAAGAGATGCCACCTTTGATGGATTGTAGTGATGAGGAGATTGCATATCCTGTTGAGGGGTATACAAGCCATGTGGTTGAGTCCTAAACTTTGCTTTTCTACACGTTAAACCTAATTATCAAAACCAATTTGAGATTTGATTAGGAATTGTGCACCAATTTCAGGATTTGTAGATTAGGCTTCTTGAGCGAAGTTGAGGGAATTGTAGAATTTGTTAGAATGAGGTTAATTAAATTACTATAAGTTATTTTGAACATGAAATCATGCAAAAAAAAAAATTACCAAAGAAAAATCAATGACCAAGGGATATGAGTGGCCGACCATGTGAGGGTTGAATGAAAGGAAATGAAATTCTGAATTTGTACCTGATAAATCTTATGATATGTGTTATGATGTGAACAATGAGTAAATGAGGCAAACTATTGCATGGAAAGGAAAAAGGGGACCCTTAGTCCTTTTAGGTCAAGTTCACCCAAGACCAGATTGAGTGGACGGAGGAAGAGTTTTAGCATGTTATATGTTAATGATGTATGAATTAGGTGTGGTAGGAAGTTTACTAATAATAAAAAACATGAAAACTTGATAATAGGAAACTTAGTGAATCAAACGCGTATCTTATGTGAGATAGAATCAAAATTTATTAACCATGAGTATAGCTTATGGTTTGGCTTAAGAAGAGTCATGAAATGGAGAAAAAAACATAGGAATGGTTGTCTTGAGAGAAAAAGGAAATTAAGATAATGGAAAGCTCATCTAAAAACCATTGACCAAAACTAGAAAGATTCGTCACCTTGGCCTAAAAATGATAACATGCAAGGAGGGGTTCTTCATAGAAGTTATAGTCAGGGATATTAGCTTTCCAACAAATCTGACTTCGTTTAATTTGGAGCTCTAGAACTACAAATATAGGTAAATATATGAGTAAAGGTCGAGTTGTCACCTCTGTTGGTAGATTTAACCAATTGGAAAAACAGGGAAACTTAGTCGTGTTAGGGGCAGAATCAAATTTCTTTCACTCAAAAGATAAGTGGTGCTAAGTCTTAGAGTTCAAAAGGAAATAAGCCGTATTCGAAACCGAATTGGTGATGATAGTTATAATTTAATGAATAACAATGATCTTAAGGGATAAAAAGGAAAACACAAATGTAAAAGAAGTCAACATTGTCGTTATTATTATTATCATTGTTATGAGAAATGTAACTTCAGTAAGAAATGATGTGGCATACTTGTGGATTTAAGAGGGACCGTATGAGGGGCACAAAATAACAACAACAAAGGAGTGTGAGCCGAGCTTCTGCAATAGGTATGTGATCTATACGTATACTTTTTACATAAAGATGATTTTGATAATCTGTTCAATTCTTGGATTTTAATAATCTTATCTATACGTATACTTTTACATAATACAAGAATCACTCTCACACGTTAAAATTAAAAAATTCAGAAGTAATATTCATTAATGGCTGCTGAAAATTAGGTTATATGTGTTTAAATAGTTCTTGAAAGTTAACTCTAATGGATTTATCATTGTGGGCTGAACTAACCCACATACAAAATTAACACAAAAACCTTAAACTGAAAAGCCAATAATCTGATTCAAAAAAGCCTTGGATCCTAACTCAAAACAAAGTTTTAATTAGGCCCAAATATGAAAGAAAATAATAAAAATAACTAATAACTCATTAAATAACATCAACTCTTTTTCCCTGTGTAATTAGGATGAATAAAGAATCCTTATAAGAAAAGGATTCTACATTAATGAATTCTTGCCACTTGGAGATTATATTGCAGCTCATTAAAGATCCTTATATAACTAGAAAATTCCTAAAATAAGCTCTTACATCCTTGTAGGAAAAGGATACTTGCCAAATAGGAAGTCCACAAGTCAAAGGAAATAAATAACAAAATTTATACAACATGTTTTGACCTATATCGGAAGTCATTCGAACTTTGATTCACTTGAAACTTTACCCCAACATAGACCAATACCTCCGAGATCTTCAAGTCAAGTTGCAGCTGATCCAACGATTACATTTAGAGTTATACTCATTCATGTAAAACTAGACAGTAAGAAATTTTACAATAAAATTTGAATTTGAACTTGCTCAGATCGTATCAGATTGGAACGTGTATGAGACGATCCGAGCAATGAAAAAACAATCAGATTCGGATTCTGACGTAAAATGCGCAACTGTCCAATTTTACAACAACAGTCATAATTCTCATTCCGATAGTTGAACAGGCTTAAGTTTTACATGGAGTCTCCTGACATGTTTTTCTACCTTGGGTTAAAATTTCAGATCAATCAGAATTCAGGAAGGCACTGCAATATTGGTCAATAAAGGTGTATGAATTTTGTTAATTATTTCCTTTTGACTTGTGGACTTCCTATTAGGCTAGGATTCTTTTTCTAAAAGGATGTGGCAGCTTGTTTTGAGAATCTCCTAGTTCTATGAGGATCTTTAATAGTCTGCAACATGATTTCCAAGTGTGGCAAGGATTCATTAATGTTTCAAAATCTTTTTCTTACAAGGATTCCTTATTCATCCTAGCTAAAACAAAGAAAGAAGACTTCAGAATTAATTCTACATTCAGATAAGATTTTATAGTCTATTTAAGACTTCTTAATGGTGACAAATCTGATGTAGCATATTTAGGACTTCTTAAAGTTTAGATCAAAGTTTAGCCGTTTGTAATACAACTGCTTGTGCAACCAAAAACCCTGTTAGTCATGAGGTGAATGTTGATATTGGAGCTATGGGAGGTGATACATATAAGGAACACATTGATAAGGAGTCATTGTCACTGATCCCAACAAGTCCGCAAACTCTGACTTCCTCTGACGGGGAAACTTTTAATCAGTTAGCTAGTAAGGCTAGAGACTCTCTGAGAAAAAGAAAACGGGTTCTCTAGGCTCTTCAAAGAAGAATAAGAAATCTAGCTCCTCGCGGGGGGGGGGCAAGTCAAGGTAATCATTTGGTGCTGTTTGGTACTCCTTTCTATTTTCCTATGATTATTGGATGTTGGAATGTTAGAGGTTTGAATGATCCCATAAAGCATTCAGAATTGCGTCGGCTCATCCATCAAGAGAGGATGGCTTTTTTTGGTTTGGTTGAAACTCAGGTTAGAGACAGGAATAAAGATAATTGGTCCTTCTTGTATAATTATGATTTCTCTTGTCGTGGTCGTATTTGGGTTTGTTGGAATGCTAATGTGGTGAAGGTGGATGTCCTGGGAATGTCAGACCAGGCTATTCATGTTTTTGTCATGATATTAGCTACCAATATTTGTTTCAATGCTTCAATCATTTACGGAGACAATAGTGCATCCTTATATGAGGCTTTATGGTCTGATATAGTGAGTCGTAGTGATGGATGGGAGTCAACCCCATGCATTCTTATGGGCGACTTTAATGCCATCCGTAACTAGTTAGAGAGGTTAGGAGGGTCTACTACGTGGGCTTATGGACAGATTAGAAACATGTATATGAGAAGCGAAAGTGGATGATCTTCGGTATTCTGGTATGCAATTATACTTGGACGAACCAATGTCTTGAGAATCTGATTATGCGAAAACTAGATAGAGTGCTTGTGAATGAGAAGTGGAATATGACCTTCCCATTATCAAAAGCGAGATTTTTGCCATCTGGTATGTCAGACCATTCTCCCATGCAAGGTTGTTAAAATCGCGTTTTGACTCGTAAAATCATACGATTTTACGAGTCAAAACATGCATTACGGGTTAAATCGCTTGAAAAAATAAAAAATGGGTAAAATCAGGTTGAAATCAAGTGAAATCGCAAAAATCGGATGAAATCGCGCAAAATCGTGATTTCAGGACTGATTTTGCGATTTTGATAAAATGAGGCCCTGAAACAAAATCTCCCCCTCTTGGACAGCTGTCAGATGCTTTGGTAAGAGCACAAGCTTCGCGGGCATGATTTGCTTTCCCTAGGATTTGGTTTAAGAAAAATACGGAAAGCCATTCACGTTTTGGTTTCTTCTGTGCATATTGTACAACATGCAATTATTAACAAAAATATCTAAAGGTGTTTTTACTGTATACTAGGAGGTATTAAAAGGAGAAACAACAATGTTTTTTTTTCCCGTCCTTTAATTTTTTTTTCCGTCCTTTAAATTTTTTCTACTATGTTTATTGATTTATTTTTCATTTTTGTTATTCTACGTAATGTTCACAAGGAATTAAGCTTAAAACTTTATTTTACTTTTTCTCTAAGTGGTTATCTTAATGTCAAAAAAGATTATGTCATTGAGTTAATGCTCAATTTTAAACAAAACAATTTAGTTTCATTGCTTGAAAAAAAATTTAAAATTCAAGGACCAAAATTTATCAGGAGGCAAATATTACTTTTAATATTATGATAGATTGTTGTTTAGAAAATCATGTTTGCAATTTAAAACAAAAATATTTTCATTAAAATGATTAAGAGATGCATTAATAAGAAAATAAAGTTTAGATTAAAGAAATATATTTTATCTACATATTTCAAATGCCTTGAATTTTAAAAAAAAATCTTTATTTTTATTTAAATCATGAATTTTTTATATATATATTTTAAAATTCCTTATGATTTTGTGATTTTACGATTCGTTTTTACGATCCGAGTTTGTGAACGGCTTTCCGTGCCGTGTTAAAATCGCGATTTTAACAACCTTGCTCCCATGGTGGTAAAAGTTGCTAGAAATGATCAGAACATAAAGAAACCATTCAGATTCTTTGATATGTGGATGGATCATGAAGAGTTCATGCTTGTGGTGAAGAAAGTATGGGATCAGAATTCAGGGGGCCGTCCAATGTATCAGCCGTGTTGCAAATTTAGAAAGCTAAAGCAGGAATTGAAACTGTTCAATATGACTAACTTCTCCAACATTTCTAATAGAATCAAAGATGCAAAAGATGAAATGGATAAGGCTCAACAGGCTATGCATACAACACATGGGAACACAACTTTGTGCATGCGAGAAAGGGATGTTGTTCGTAACTATGCTTCTACCGTCAGGGCTGAAGAGAGTTTCTTCAAACAGAAGGCTAGGATACAATGGCTTAGGTTAGAGGATCAGAATACTAGCTTCTTTCACAAATTAGTAAATGGAAGACATAATAGAAATAGGCTTCTCTCAGTTATAA